>JAEEGG010006734.1_pt1 | contig 26827 bp, 23 predicted proteins | sample 9134161 | NCBI WGS metagenome assembly JAEEGG01 (sample SAMN16246543, study PRJNA631951) | gut metagenome | biome: gut microbiome; feature: rumen; material: CR-attached | host: Bos | place: Iran: Karaj | collected 2018-10 | reverse complement strand
CTTTGCAGCGGTCACGCCCTTGGCGCTGCCGCTCATCTCCTCGAAGGCGATGGAAGGAATGTACTTCATAGAGAAAAGAGTTTAGGTTTAACAAAAAGGTTTACAATGATATAGACTATTCCAATTAACGTAAGGATTAAGAAAAGACCCCCGGCCTTAAGTTTGAGGTTCTGCCACCAATTCAGCTTCTTCTCAACCTCTATAGTCTGAAACTGTGTCTGCATCCGGTCCCGGTACACCAGAGAATCTCGGTAGACAGTCTTGGTCTCTACTTTGACCGGAATGCTCACTGGCTTTGTCTCCAGTCTATGATAGAGGATGCCGGCAGTCACTGCTGCTTCACTCTTGGCGTACTTATTCTCGAGCGTTGAGGTGGTGTCCAAGGTGGCCACTTTCTCTACGATGACCGGCAACTCTAAGTAAGCTGTGTCATGCTGGATGACGGTTTCAGTATGAACCTCCACCTTGGTACTGTCCACGCCCGTCATAGGCCGGACAGTACCGCAGGCCACAACCCCAAGGGTCAGCAAAAGATAGATGGAGGTTTTCATAGGTTAGGTTTAGGTTCGTATTTTCGTTCGTAATCAATAATCTGGTCAATCTCTGCCTGAAACTTTCGTAGCTTCACGTCGTAACTTGCTTTCACGCCCAGGATGGCCCCACAAAGCACAAGCAGCTCACTCACAATGGAGATGGCGCTGCTGGCAATCTCGCCCAGAGGCTCGATGAAGAACAGACACACCATTGCAATCAGCACTCCTGCAGAGAAGCTGGCGATGGCAATGGCGCCCTGAAGCTTAGTGAGTTCCTGCTTGGCCATGGCTTAGTTAAGAACAATTACTCCTTTAAGGAACTTCCTACCCGTTGCATCAATCGCCAACTGGGGCATTCCATCCTCAAGAACAAGGTTACCATTAACAAACTGCGTATCTATGACCCCGCTTCCAAGAGGAGCGAGCAAAGGGTCGTTGTACACCAGGAAGAAATCACACTGTACGTAGTTAGGTGTACCTCTTAAGTCGAGTTCCAGAGGCGTATCAGCCTGATCCGCTTTGAACTTATCAAAGGTCAGTGCAAGGTACATCCAATCGTCAGAGATTAAGCATTGGTTATCTATTAAAACGAAGTTCGCGCTCGGATTAGCAATAGAAACCCTAAACTGATAATCTTTCTGCGGGCGGAAATCCAAACCAAGCGGGAAAAAGATGCATTGGAAGGTCAACTTATACCAGGCCTGGGAGGACCAGCCACCAACCTTCTCAATGCAGATCGTATACTCGTCCTTCACCCATGCCTTTGCAATAGTGATGTACTTTATACCTCCATCAATCATTGTGGCGTACACGGATGTAGGGCCGCTGGTGTTAATCAGCAATCCTTCCACCGTAAGTTCCAAGACTTCGGCCCTTTCATAGGCCGGATTGCCCGGCTGTACAGTTACCTCTCCGTTTACCATAGCGAAGTACTTCGTCTGGTTAACCTTCAGAGTCTGGCCTGCAAGAGAAGCCCCGAAGTTATTTCCAATAATATTGAGATTCATAGTCACTAAGGTTTTACAGATATTCGTAAGTGTATAAACCAGTATCAAAGATGTCCATCTCTTGATCCCGCGCTGCGCTGCAGCAGAAACTATAAGAACGGCTCGAGTTATCGAACCCTCCGGAGCCAAAGAAATCATAGATGGCGAGACCTGCACCGGCCTTGCTGCGACACACCAGAGAGAATCTGCCTGAAGGAATAACCTTCGGTTTTACATCCGGGGTGTAAGGAATGGTGCCTTCGGGACTGGTAGCTTCAAATCGGCCGAGGATAGAGACAAACAAACTACCCTGTCCTAACTCAAAAGACAGATCCAACATCCCCTCATATTGACTTGTGTGCTCACGCTGAATGAGCTGCCTTGCGCGTTCTTCCTCAGCTGCCAGCGGCCACTCCTCCAGAACCTCACCTTGACTGTCTCCGCGAACCAAGAAAGCAAAACAAAATGGGATTTCCGGATAGGAGCAGCGGTAGCGTGAAAAGAACTTACCATCCTTAATCAGAATCTCCGACATACCTGTAAATTCGTTGTTGAATTGCTGAGTTCCCCCGCAAAAAGGTAGTTCTGCCTGGACATCCAAGGGCAGATTGTCAAAGATTCCTTCCCAGGGCTCATCGATGATGCCACCGGGAACGCTCCCGCACTTGATGTAAAGGAATACCCAGTGCTCATAGACCACCGCAAAGGAAGGATTCCCCAAGGGGCTACATAACGGGTCTGGCGTCAGGGCAAGCGGTGTGCTTGTCTGCTTTTGGGCACTGACACCCTGATTCAGTTGGGGGTAAAAGGCGGCTATATAAACATACAACTTATCTTTTCCCTCCATACACGCCAGCTTTTCGATGCATATGGTGTTTGCATCCTTGATCCAGCTACGCGCGAGTGTGCAACCGTCATAGTACCTTCCACAACCAAAGAACTGCCTGCGGTCATGGAAGCCCACATACACGGCAACTTCCACGCTCCGGTCAATACTCAGAGTGGGCACAGTAATCTCCAGTACATCTGCTGCCTGGTAATCCTGAGAAGCCGTCAGGAAGGAGAACTTGGCGTTAAGAACCACGTAGTTCTCGGCCTGGTACGACTTAAACCGGATGGTCCCAGCTCCAAAGTTATTTCTGATGGAATTAAACATATCCAGCTTCTTTTAAGGTTAAATCAGGATGCCGGCGCCAAAGATTTCTCCGGGACTGCCGATGGTCCCGCAATCTGCATTGATCCTTGCATAGGGAACTCCCTTGTAGTTCTGCGAGAGAACAGATTTCAGCACTCCAATGTGGTAAACAGTTCCGTTAGTCTCGCGATTCAGAACATAGATAGTCCCTCTTACACCTCCCGGCCAGTCCTTGTCCACGTAAATCTCACTCTGGGCCACACCAGGCATTCCCTGGCTCAGTACATCGAAGAATATCACCGGAGTACCGGTAGTGAATTCAATGTCGCATTCGGTCACCGTGCTGCCAGGCTCCAGATCCTCTTCCGTATAACGAGCGCGGGAACCACCCACCAGGGCGGCGGCTTCCTCATCTGTCAGGCAAATAACCGAACCGCGATATTCTTGGCCGGTCTCACCAGTATTAGTATTCATCCAGTATACCTCAATGAAGACCTTCTGGCCCACTTCCGGAGTGATGCCAATGGTCTTGGTATAGAGCTTTGTCAGGTCGGCTTCACCCCAGTCATCTTCCGAATTCGGGGAGATAATCACCGTCTTGCTCCATCCATTGGAGATACCGGGGCTCACGGCCGCGGACATCTTTACAACCAACTTATTAGGCAGAGGCTGATGCTTGATGCCCTGGAAGATAACCATAGAAGGAGAAACAACAGCAAGCCGATAGGATGCATTAGGAACGGAAGAAAGGGATTCGGGGGCATCCAGAATCATACTCTCTCCAGCCATCACTCGGTTTACATTCAGGCGTACAAAAAGGTTGATGCCGGAGAGCTCGGCCTTCTGGCCGAACACGGAAATGCCGGTGGTTTGCTCTGCCAGGCGCTCCCATTCCTGCATCTGTATGGCCGTTAAACTCTTATAGGACTTAGTGATCTTGGACATGGATGCACGGCGCACCACCTGGGCATTCGTGGTTTGTCCGGTGGGCCAGCTTCGGACGGAAAGGATGCTACGACCGTCCCTCTGTCTGGCCGTAACATCCTTAGCCGATCCGGAGAAGCCCCCAAAGGCAATAGAAGGAATAGCAATCATAGTTTAAGCGCGTATGCAATTACATTTTTCAATCAATCTCACTAACACAAAGTTCTTTATAAAATGTGGAAATATCAATCAATAAGTTAGATATTTCAAACTAAATCAATACTTTAGAAAAAAGAGCGATCCGGGAACGCTCCAAGGGCGCTCCCGTGCATATCTCGCGAAAAAATCATAACAAATAGACTATAATAACGCAGTTACAACGGTTAAAAAAGGGAAAAATCTCCGGAATATGGAATGTAAGTAGCAAAATTTGAAGAATACGGTTACGATTTGAAAGCGCTCTGCTGTTGAAAACTTTTTTTACTTTTTTTTGCGCCTTCTGGATGCATTATAAGTCATAGGCAAAAACATATCAAAAACAATAGTTTAGTGTAATAAATTATTCATTAAGTCCTGAAATACAATAAGATATTTGCATAACATATTTTGAGTAATTTCAAATTTTCAAGTGATTTTTTTCTCGCAAAGCTATTTTCATTTTTCCACATTTTTCGTATATGTTTGTATCCGCTATCATGTCGGTAGCAGGCAGGTGCACCGCCTTTTCACTTACATTTTTAAAAAATTTACGATTATGTCAGAAACTGATATGATTCGGGGATTCTTCACCAATCTCCTCAAACCCATCATCGCAGAGGCCATAGCGGAGGCCGGGGTTGCTGCCGCACAGAAGAGTGAAAAGCGTTACTATACCCGTGAGGAGGCGTGCCAGAAACTCCACATAGGCTGTACAACCTTCTATCGCCTGGCGAAGAAGGGCAAAATCACTATCCTGAAACTCGAAGGAAAGACCTTGGTCGATGCCGATGAACTGGATGAAGCCATCGAAACGCGAGCCATATTCCGTTACCAGCACTAATAGGAGGGGCGCAGTATGCAACAAGATCCTATCAAAGCCATCAGTGCTGAGATCGAGAGTGCAGCCGGAGCGGAGAACATCGGAATGTTCACCGTCAAGACAGCCAATCGTACTCTTGCCGATGCCAGCTTGAGGCCTAATCCTGATCCGTTGTACCACGAGCTCTGGTACGAAGGTGAGGTCTGCTGTCTGTTCTCGGACTCTAACTTAGGTAAATCCATCTATGCGGTCCAGATGGCAGAGGAAATCGCCGTTACCCAGAATGTGCTACTGGTGGATTGCGAGCTAAGTGACAAGCAGTTCCAGATGCGCTACACTGACGCCGTGACAAAAGTCCTTCACCCCTTCCCCCAGGGATTGTACCGGGCGGAGATCAACCCCATGTCGCTGGACGTGAAGGATTATGAAGAGAAGATCCTGGCACACATCGAGGAAGCCATGCTCAAGCTCTGCTGCAAGGTTGCCATCATTGACAACCTCACGTACTTGTGCAACTCTTCCGACAAAGGCGTGGACGCCGGCATATTCATGATGAAGCTCATGAACCTGAAGAAGCGCTATGGCTGGTCCCTACTCATCATTGCCCACACGCCCAAGCGCAGTCTCACCAGCCCCATCACTCAGAACGATCTGGCCGGCTCCAAGAAGCTCTACAACTTCTTTGATTCGGTGTTCGCCATCGGTAAATCCGCTAAGGACGCCCGCTTGAGATATGTAAAGCAGCTTAAAGTGCGAGCCGGTGAGTTCCGCTACGATTCCGATAATGTCCTGGTCTACGAGATTGAGAAGACCGACGGATATGTCCACTTCGTGTTCAAGGAATTTGCCTCGGAATACAGTCACCTCCGGGAGCCGGACGAGAAGGATAACAACACCCAGGACCAGAACGTTAAAGAATTGCTGGACAAGGGGAAATCCTATCGCGAGATTGCCGGTATTCTGGGCATTTCCAAGTCTATGGTTGGCAAGATTGCGGCCCGGATTAAGTCCGTGTCCACAGCCGAGGGCGGGGACGCCAAGGACGCTGTGGACGGAGTGGACACCCAAGTCCTTCCTGTAACCAAAGAACTCTTCGAATAACTGTCCACATTGTCCACTTCATCCACGGCGGCCACTCCATACACCGCCGTGGACAGGTGGACACAAAGTCAGACGCAATGTATAATCTACAGAAATACAGCGGGATGCGTTCCCGTTTCACTTGCCCCAACTGTGGCAAGCCGCACTGCTTTGTCCGGTATGTGGATGAGAACGGAGATATGCTGCACGAATCCGTGGGGCGTTGTAACCACGAATCCAGCTGCGGCTACCACTACACTCCAAAGCAGTTCTTTGCCGACCATCCAGACCAGAAACCAGGTCCCGACTGGAGATACGCGCCTCTCCCCTGCCGTTCCGAATCAAAACCGAAGAATCTCTGCACCATTCCCTACGATATGGTCACCAGAAGCGTTCGTTTCGACCGGGATTCCCATCTCATCACCTTCCTGCGTACTTTTCTTGACCCGATTATCATTGAAGGCCTCATCGACGAGTACCAGATTGGCGTAACCAAATCCCAAGGCACGATCTTCTTCCAGATAGATGCTCAGGACCGATGCAGAACCGGTAAGATCATGCTCTATAATCCGGAGGACGGACATCGCATCAAAGACCCGGATGTGCCCAGCAGGATTACCTGGGTGCATTCGGTCATGAAGCAGGCCGGGATGCTCCCAAAGGAATGGGAACTGACTCAATGCTTGTTCGGAGAGCATTTGCTTTCCATCTATCCGGATAAACCTGTGGCCCTGGTGGAGAGCGAGAAGACTGCCGTGATTTGTGCCGGCCTAATGCCCAAGTACCTATGGGTGGCGACCGGCGGCAAATCGCAGTTGAACCCAGACCGTCTGGCCGTGTTAGCCGGTCGCAAGGTGATTGCCTTTCCGGATGTTGATGCTTTCGATGACTGGTCCAGGAAGCTTGCTGACTCTTCCCTGGATATAACAATCTCCCCTCTCCTACAGCAGGAGGCAACGCCGGAGGACATTGAGGCACACATCGACATTGCCGATTGGCTTATCAGAACTAGATGCGGCGTGCCTGACTCCGACCGAGCGCCCCATTGCCGTGACTTCCTCCTGGCTGCTCGCTTTCTTGATCCGAAGAGTTTTGCCGTAGTCGAGGGCCTGATTGATGACCTGGAGTTGGAGTTTTTGGGAGCTGAGAAGATTGATCCTCCGCCCGCGGAATCCTTATCTGACCCCGCGCCTGATAAAAAAACCGGATAAAATGTAACAGATTGCGCCGTAAGTGACTGAACTTGCGGCGCTTTTGGTGGAGGTATGGGATATCGAACCTTAAAACTACTTTTTCAAGTGCCTCTTTTGTAAGGTTTTGAGGGTTTCTTTGCAAGAAAATGGAATAAAATTCGTAATTTTGAATTCTTATTAGCGGATTATATATGACACATATAGATTGTTTTGCTGGACCTGGTGGAATCTGTACTGGATTACATGCTGCTGGAATGGATACTTTGGTTGCAATTGAATATATTGAAAGTTGCTGCCAAACCTATCAAGCGAATCATCCTGAGGTTCACGTGATTCATTCTGACATCAGAAAGGTTACCGAAAAAGATATTCTACCTTTTATACCTGCGGAAGGAGTAGACCTTGTCACATCAGGAATGCCATGTGAAACTTTTTCTACTGCGGGTAATACTTCTCGCTCTTTTTATGATGACCGCCAATTCCTATTCCGAGAGGGGATTAGAATAGCATGCATTGCGAATGCAAAGATGATTCTCTTTGAGAATGTACCTGGTATTACTTCAAAAACGGTAGAGAAGGATTCAAAAGAATTAATTGTAGATGTCCTTAAGCGAGAATTAGAAGAGGCCGGTTACGGTAATTATATTGAAATTGTTCTTGATGCCACCAAGTTTGGAGTACCGCAAAAGAGAAATAGGTTTTTCATACTTGCCACCCGCTATCCTGATTGGCAGTTGTCATATCCTACTGAAAGCGCTTTTGCCAGTACTACCGTGGATGATGCATTCAAGGATCTTCCCAATGTTATTCCCAATAGCGGAAAAGAGTCTCACAAGTACTTGAAAACTGATTCCGTTTACTCGCGTTTGATGAAAAATGATCAGTTTTGGCGGAGAGAAGGTTTCAAGGCCGGATTGACATACCAAATGCCAATGAAGCATAGAGCTTGCACACTTGAGCGTTTTGCACTTCTTCGTCAGGGAGAGAGTCTAAAAGACCTTTTTGAGCGTTATCAAGGAGCTGAGAGAGAGGCGCTACAGGAAAGAAGAATTCTTCCCAAAAAAATGTTTATCAAACGCAATCATCGCTTAGTGCCCAACGACCAATCTCCTACTGTTACGAGTCACTGTCTAGATGAATTTGTACATCCTGAGTACGATAGAGCTCTTACAGTACGCGAATGCGCCCGCCTTCAGTCTTTTCCAGATTCATATGACTTCTGTGGCGGTCCATACATTATACCGCATATCGATAGAACTACTCAGGACAAATATGAACAGATTGGAGATGCTGTTCCTCCGCTTTTGGCATATGCCTGGGGCGTCAAAATCATGCAAATCTTAAATGATAATTATTATGCCCGACTTTAATCAGTTCTGTATTGACTCCTATAATAGTGAGTATCAGAAGTGCTACAACCAGTTAATGAGCCATTACCCTAATGGTAATGTTCCCGAATCAAAATTGAAAGATTTTGAGCCTCTTTCACAGAAAGCGGCCATGAAATACTCGTTGGTGGCTGCAATAAGACAGTTCCCCGATTTAGAACCCGCACTTTTGTGGCATGCTATTCATATAGCTCATATGCACCGTAAAACTGGCCTGACTGATTTAGAGCTTATCGCCAATGTTGTGAGCGCAGATCAGAGTTGGAAGAAATCAAGTGGGCACGCATTTGAGGAAATGTTAAAGGAGTATGCTAACCCCGTGCTGGCAGGTACGGGTATAGAAATAATCCTTCAACGAGACTTGAATAAACTCTTAAAGAAGAATTTGTTGGGAAATGAAGTTCGCGATTATAGCTGGTTAAAAGAACAGGTAAAAGCAAATATATTTGACTTATATGCTATTGTTGAGAACAATGGTAAGAAATATTGCTTTTCATGTATTCAGGCAAAGACCAGTATACGCGACAGAGTAACTCGAGATAGAGAGCCATCAATTAATGCAATGAAAGCTTTTTTCTGGAGCATTGTTTTTGTACTGGATGATGATTTTATGAAACTGCCTAAGTTTAACCACATGGTTAATGGTGGCTCCTCAGAGTTTGAGACAAACGGATGGCATGGAATGTATGCTTTAACTCAACAGAGATATAGCGATAGAATCTACTCAGAAACAATTGACTTTAATGTTTTTAAAGAACACGCGGTCAAAGCAGCACAAGCATGGCTTACACAGCGCCAATGGTTAGACAATACATGGAGAGCCATCTAAATCCCTTTTTATCGTAAAGATCGAACTATCTGGGAAACCCGGATAGTTCGTTTTTTTTGTTTAATTTTAATAATATATCAATAATATCTCACATAGACTTGTTTGTATATCAATAATTATTTACCTTTGCTGTATAAACGACGAAGGTTATGATATACGTAGAAGAAAACCTCAGAGAGATATGCCGGCGGAAAGGCCTCCGGCTCTCCGATGTGGCCGACCGCATGGGCTCCGGCCAGTCCAACCTGATATCGAGTGTCAAAGGCAATCCGTCCCTGGCGAAGCTGGACGAGATCGCCAACGCCCTCCAAGTCTCCGTCTCCGAACTCCTGACCATGCGGCCGGAAAAGGCCACCGGCGTTGCCATCATCGACGGCCAGGTGTACCAGGTTTCCAAACCCGCGGCCAACGTAGTCCAATTGCCCGTTTACGAGCGCTACAGCGACCTTCGGGACGATATCAAGGAATTTGTCGCCAAAGCCATTGAAGCCGATGAAAGCAGCTCAATTATGGGCCTTGTCGAGACGTATGAGGTCTTCTCCCTGGCCTACGACAACCATAAATATCTCTTCCTCCTGTCGCTGTGCTATGCCAATGGGAAAACCCTGACAATCGCTTACGACAAACTGGAGTTCTGCAACTGGAAGGATGAAGACACTGAGGACACCGTAAAGTGGGACCTCCATGCCGTCACTCAGGAGATCATCAACGATATCGAAAACGCAGTTCCTTCAAAACTGGAGAGAGAATGATTACCGACCAGGACGATGTAATCCGGAAGTCATCACCCGGCACCGACTTAAACGCCGTTATCCTAAACGCCTGGGCAGATAATGTCTGGCGCATCCCATTCACAAGAGAAGGAGGCTATATTGCTACCGAGATTGGCGATGACGGCTCCGACGATACCATGCGCCTCAGTCTTAGCGGCTACCAAGACGCCTCAGGCATCTGGATGCAAGAGCTGACCGTCATTTATTTCGAGACACTAGAGAAAGCCTATAAGTTCCGCCGATCCCCGGAGGGCAAACTATTCGGCGACCGATTCAGCGATGGCCAGGACAACTTCGACTTCCATACCTACGCCGGTGATCCTCGCATCCCGGCCCTGATGCTGACCATCCTGAAGAAACACTTCGGCTACAAGGATGACTCCCCTATTGTGGCCCACACCTATGCCAACATCCACTACTTCCGGAAAGATCCCGACTTCGCGCCACCAAAGCCGTTGGAGAGCTGAGTACTCGCTGTTCTAAGAGTTCAGTACCCGTTCTATATTCATTTCGTAAAACTCTTCTGTGATGCCATACTGTGCCAAGGCATCTGCCTTGGGTATGCCACGGCGGATTGCTCCATAGGCGCCGGCAACTCGAAGGTCATCATCTGACATTTCTTCTCGGAGTAAATCAAATTCCGCATTATCCATCGTTTTTTCCGGCTCTGGCTTAAGGGCCTGGACCAACTCATCCAGACTGCCCACAACCTTGTCAAATAGCTTGTACATCAGTTCAGGCTCCTGCATCTCCGGAATATAAACGATAACCCGTTTCCCGGTACCGGCCATCCAGCCGGCTTCGGTGTGGGCGCTGCGACCGCAAGGGAGTACAAGGACGCATGTGTCTGCCTGCTGCAGGGCCTCCAGATCGGCCGCAAATTGCCGTTCGGCAAGTGGGTGGTGCAATCCATCGGCGTACTCCACGAAGGTCCAGTTGGGGGCGTTTTCGTCCACATCTGTCCAATGGAATCCGGAACCACCGTGGGGAGGATTCCGGAAGTCATAGACGGGGAAGCCTTCTTGACGGAGGCGTTTAACTACTTCTGGGTAGTATGGATTTCTCCAACTGGATGCTACGTAAATCATGGACTTACTATTCAAGAAGACTAGTGCTTAATGTGTAACCAGAATTCTGCAGGGAGGAATACGTTTGGAAGCTCTGCCGCCGGCGAGAAGAGAGGGGCTATTTGATTGGGGTGGAACTTTGCAACTCCACAGCCGACTTTGGTAACCAGGAATCTCAGTTCCGGATGCTCTTTGGCGTATTTGATGAATTCCTCGATATGGGGCGCAACGACTTCTAATCCGCCATGCATGGTAGGAATGGCGTAGCATTTGCCAGTAGGGCCTGAACCTACACCCCAAGCTGCACCAAACTTTTGATATGCTTGCCTCGCTGCACCTCCGATATGCTTGCCTGCCAGATTGCTGCCAAAAACGAATATCTCATTTTCGGCAAGTGTCTCAATATAGTCTGACGATACTCTAATCTTGCTTTCATCAAGGAAGTGCGTATTTCCTGATTCAGGCTGCGTCTCTTCCACTGATGCGGTATCTTTTGTTTCCGAAGCCGGGACTTCAAAAGGCAAAGCACTTGTTTGTACATCTTCCGAATCTGGAGATTGATCTTCTGAAAGAATCTGATCAGAATAATCGTGATCACGCCATTCTTCCTGAAGATTCAGTTTCTCAACAAGGTTGATTATCTCCTCATTAGACAAATCAGTGTGAGACTCCGTGATATCAGCCACTTTTTGGAGGAAGTGGTCATTATCTGTAATGTGCAGCCAACTCTTGACTCTGCCGGACAACTGATTATTGCAGATTATGGGTTGGTTGAAAACAATAAGGGCCGGCACATTGCGAAGCATACGCTCTGATAGGATCATTCCATCCGATAGCCCTTGCTTGAGATTAATATGATTAACCTTGGCCTGCTGGTAAGGATTTTTTCTGGAACCGCCTTTAATAATGGTACCATCGGCAAGCGTCCAGCAACCATTCTCAACAGCCGTCACTTCACCTCCATAATTCTTAAATTCGATGGAGATAACAGCATCATTTTTAAATAGTATCCCATCTATTTCACTGTCATAGATGTTATAATTTGCAACAAATAGGCACATTTCTTCCTTGTCGGAATAATGCTTTTTGAGCAATTCGCAAATCGTACGATACTGTTCTCTTTCAGCCGTGTAAGAGTAATCCGCAACTTTGTAAACGAGGAGGCCCATACTTATAATAGTGTTTGTTCTTTCTTGTAATTCATGACCATCTTAAAGCACCCTTCCATTGTCTTCATACCGACTCCGTCGTAATTAATCAATGCTATCATGGACTTAATGGTGTTATCTTCCAATGCTTTATTCATTGCTCTGATTTGCGTTATACTTCTAATGCCGCAAGCTTTTTTCTCGGCATCACTGAGAGAGAGCCATATTGCCTTGAACTTTTCGAATAAATCATCCGGAGCAGCAGGGTCGTAATCATAAATCTCGACTGGAATATCACATTCTGAAAGATAGCGCTGCATGATAGGCAGAACTTCTTCTTTGCTGAGCCCTCCATTGTTAGTTCCCAGCATTGGAAAGGCGATAGATGTAATACCCTTATCCTTGTAAGTAGTTACAAACTTTTCAAGTCCCAAAACAATATACTCAATCTTACTCGGATATTTCCAGTGGAACTTGGTTGGGAAGTTTAGTACCCAAGGCTCGTTAGGTTCGCCTTTGTATAACCAAAGCTTGCCAATCCCGATCTGTTTGTTCTTACAGAACCCTTTATAAATGTCAAACATATTTGGGTAACGAAGTTTGAACACCAATGCGATGCCCTTACCCATCACACCGACACAGTTGACGGTATTGACGATGGTCTGGGCCTTCGTATTGAAGATGTTCCCTCGTATTACTGAAACATTAGAAGCCATATCAATTATTCGTGTATATCAGCCAGCTTTCTTTTCTTGGTTCGGAGACCTCAAAGTAGATGCTGAATGGTTTGTCCTTTTTTATCTGAATGTATCGCCCCATAAAGATGCTGTTACCTTTCTCTCTAAGAATAGTATCCGTATTCAGTATTTCCGGGGCTAAACCATCTGTGTATGTTATTCTAAACTCAAACTGGTTAATGTAGTCTGTTGTTATTTCAAGAGTTTCAGCTGTATCCTTGAAATGCAACTCACGATTAATCCTTTCAAACAGTTCCTCTTTTGCAATGATTCTATCTCTTAGTGGAGATTTATCCACTAAATGTTTCAGCATTTCACACTGATATCTGTCATAACAGCATATCTTCAAGGAAGAAAGAGAAAGAAGATCAACTTCGTCTTGTACAAGGAATTCTTGCTGACGGGCTTCTTTATTGTACTTATTGAATATCTCTCTTGCGTTGATGTGACTCGGGTCATCAACAACTTTATAAGCCCTGGTTGAACTCTTCTGCATATTCCCGCTGCTATAGAAGCATTTGTCGGGAACTTTAGCCAACAACTCTTCTACATCAATCACGAAGAAAACCGGCATCGGGCACTTGGGAAGTCCAAGATTCAATGCTCTGCTATAATAATTACCATCGCTTCTATCCTTCCCCAAACATTCATTATAGAATTGCGTGGGAGACCCGGTTGTAAAATAGAATCGAGCGAATCCATGAGCTTTGGAAGTAATGGACACATTGGTGCCAGCGCTATTTTCAAACACTCCATCTGCTTTATTACGGCTCTGAAGTTTATGGCTCTTGATAATCTTCACCGCATTGCTCATATGAGTGAAATGATAGGCACGTGGAGTGTAAGGAAATGCATTCACAAATGATATAATCTTCTCTTGCTTATCATAACCTCTGTCCCGTATTTCAACTTTATTGAAGAAGGCTTTATTCCTGACTAGAGAAGGCCAGTCCCAATAATCGACATATTTATCAATTAAGGAAACTGTGAAATCGATAGTCTCAGAGGAAGAAGCAATCGTCCAGTCAATCCGATCCGTAAACTTCTCTAGAATCTCATTAGAGAAAACGAAATCACTCCGTTTGCAAACAATACTCCAATTAAGATCATCTGCATACTCTTCAAGCATGGAGATGTCCGTCACAGGGAAACGACTATTCTTTGATACTTCCTGCCAGTTTAAGGAATCGGCAAGGTCCGGAAGCAAGGACAACACCATATCTGACCCCGACAATTTATCCCAGTTCACCTCCTCTTCAGGAAGCATGGAAATTAGAGAAGGATTGGCAGGAAAATATGACCTGCCTGTGAGCGTTTTCCAATCCGCCTGACTCCTTATCTTCTCATTAGAGGCCATCATTAAAAGGAGAGAAATCGATGACCATAGTTTTGCAGAATCTCTTTTTGAGATGGAGTTCCAATCCCAGTCTTTGTCTGCATATCTGATGAGAAATTCGTCAGTAGGCTTAAATGACTCGTAAGAACTGAGTAGTTTCCAATCCCACTGATACCGAGGGTGATTCTCAATATCAGAAAGAGATACACGCCATATACCATTTGCAATCAGCGCATTGTAATCATATGTCTCTTTCGGGAAGGCCTTTACAATTTGGACAAGATTGATATCCTGTCGTTCAGACAAAACAGCAAATGAAATATACTTCTTATAGGCGGTAATAACATTATTCAACTGCTGTTTGTCTTCTGTGGCAAAAATAGGACTATGGAGCGAAATATACTCCCAATCAAGTTTTGACGCGTATTTTGACAAGAACCAATCTTTATCAATCAGGCTCATAAAAGTCGATAGCCCGGTGAAATCCCATTTGGATTCTAATCCGATAATGAGTTCTTTTACGTCCTTGTACCAAGATTCTTTTCTGATGCCTGATTGTGGATCATACGTCAAGTGTTGGTCAAAAGCTTTAGAGAATGAAAGCGACTCCCAGTCAATAAAATCTTCACATTCGGACAAGTCCGTAAATATATCGAATTCTGATTTCTCGTAGAGCATTGATAGGTCCCACGAGAAACGGCTGTCTCGAAATGTTTTTCGAAGAATATCTTTAAACTCCTCATAAGAATAACCCTCAGAAAGGTAAGCCCAGGCCGCTTCTCTAGAAGTCGTATCCGTAATAGCGTTTATTGAAACAGCTACTTTAGACAGCCACGAAATATCTAATTTGTTTTCCTCTGTGACTATTCGGTCCAAAACAGAACTCCAATCCCAATAATTCGCAAACTTGATTAGATTTTCAAGAATGAAATCAAATGGAAGATGGTCGGATAGGTACACCCAGTCCCATTTGTCAATAAATGCGGGGTGCCCGATATTATTATACCTCAGACCTTCGAACATCCTCTCCGTAAGTACTTTCCAGTCCCAGGGAAGAGTGTAATTAGCCTTTACAAAATCGGTCGAAATGTTCTGGTTGCCCGACAGATTTGTCCAGTTCCATTCGAAATCCTGGAACTCTATAACAGAAGTCTCATCTAGAATATTGGAAGAGACGTGATCTCGCCCTATTTGGGTTTGGACAAATGTATAATAGTTAGAGAAGAAAGACTTGTCCCAAATGATATATGGATTGCACTCGAAACCAGTCGTATAACGAGTAGAATTCCAATCTATAAGACCAAGTGAAACAAAAGAATGGATTAACTCATCTGACCAAGCGTAGTCTTTCTCGTTGAATAGCAAAGAAGAAAGGTTGCCACCTTCTTTGACATTTTTCTGGACGGCGGCAATGAATGATTTGTCGTTAATAAATGCCTTAGACCAAGAATCATCTACGAATACACGGTCAAACAACTGTTTGAAGCCAAGATGACCTTGTAGTACAAGAATATTATCGAGGATAAAAGACAGATCGAAATCGCTTTCCACTTTTCCCCAGTCCCATCGCCTATCGATGTGTCCCAAAAGGCAAGAACGTACCAACTCACTATTCTCGGTATAATCAGACAAATCAACGTTGACCAGCGAAAGATTTGAAAGAACGAAGTCTTTTTCCAGACGCGGACTTAATGCTTCCCAGTCCCATTCGGGAGAATAAACGCCTGCTTTAAGAATGAGACTCTGAATAAGTGACACATCTCTTGTCGTGTCTTCTGAAAGGACTTCCAGATCCCAGGGATAGTTATTGAAATTCTCTTGTAGGAATTCGTCGTCTACACGGCCCGTGATCACCTCCCAGTCCAGATACTCAATGAAGTTTCCAAGATGTTGATAAAGCACATCCAAATCACAATTGTTGGATATATTGAGCCAACAAGTGCTATTAGCCATCTCGACAATCTTGCCAAACAATCTTAAGTCGCTCCATTTTGTTCTGGAGTCTTTTGTAAGCTCTTCATAATCGACCAGCTCAAAATAGGGCTCCAGGCTCTCATAATCCAAAACAGCAGTCTTATCATCCCAAAGCTTGCTGAAAAGGCATTCGAGAATAGCATTCTCTTTCTGGATGGCGTTCTCCTCATACTCAAAAAGTTGAGTGGCCATCGGAGCAATTACATCCCCGTTATAAGCAACAGGAAAGTAATCGTCATCTTTAATATAAAGTTTTACCGGGACTTTTCTTACTTCGACATCAAAGTACTGTTCAGACTCGGCCTCAAAAATAAAGTTGTTCTCTACGGACTGTAGATTGATTCTCTTTATCAGCTGTGAGGGTTTCCTTCCTATGATTGAAGGTATCTCCTCATCGTCTGGCCAATACTGAGGCCCCTTTTGCAAACTTGTATGTATCCCCATGTCATTTTGGAACGGAAACATCAAGAGTGCTTCAGGAAATGGATAGGAGAACGTAAGATGCTCATAGATGTCTTGTCGTCCCCGGAAAAAGCGGTATAAAGTCTTATTGGCTATTGAAATCTTCCCAAGTTCTGTTATTTCAACATAATCTTCGTGAATCAGGATTAAGCGATTCTTTTCGACAAGCGTCAGAATATCTTCAAAGAGCTTTACTTCGGCTTTATCATAATAGGCTTCAGGTTGATTGTCAACCATGCTGAAACCAAGCATAATACCTAAGCTCCGCTTTTCGTAAACGCCCTCGTTCGAAGAGGCTACAATTGAGCAGATGACATAATCCAAATCAGGCAGCGCTTCTTCTGTATAATACGAAACGCGGCAAGTGAAACGCTTCAGCCCCCACTTTATGCGGCCTGAATAAACGTATTCAGCATTTTTCAGAATATCTTCATTCATAGCTCGCTTTGTTCAATAACCTTATTATTGGGGTTGCTTCTGATGGTCTTGAATAACGACTCATAAATCGGATGCTGTGAGAAATGTTTCTCATTGCCAACGATTATTAGTAATCTCTTTGCACGTGACAACGCCACATTAAGGCGGTTCGGAGATTGAGCAAATCCCAATGACGTTTGTTCCGGATATCCGTATTTTTTGTAACGAGTGAAGTTCGGGGATTCGTCTTTATGAGACTGAATGACATGACTGCGGACCATTGACACAATGATAATGTTCCGCTCCATTCCCTGAAACCGGTCAACCGTGCTCACTCTTATGGGTAGTTCTTTATGCTGGTTGGCTAAAGCACGGATTTGTTTAATCTGCTTGCCATAGAAGCTTATAATGCCTATTTGTTTATCTTCGTCCTTCTCGAATTTGTTAAGATATCTGGAAAAAGTTGATGATTCCGCAAATCGGTCAAGAAGTTTGCTAATAACTTCAACTTCCCCGTAATTGACCCTTGAGGTCCCGTCAAGCATTTCAGGGCTATCGGTATTAATGAAAAGGACATGGGTGTTATGACCGATAAACGGTCGCATGTCAATACCATGATATCTTGATGCAGGATTACTGAAATCGGGTTCGTTGACTCCGAGGTCCCTGGGTTTAGTGAGACCGCAATCCAACCCTCCGTCCTTCAAATAGAATTGTTTTATGACCTCATTGATGTCAGGGTGCATTCGATATTGAAGATTGAACGTTTCTTTGATAGATGAGTCCGCGTTTTCGTAAAGGCGCTGAAAATGAGATTCTTCTATTTGATCAAACTGCGTCTCTAAAAATTTCTGCAGGCGTGTTATCTTTTCCCTCTCTTCAGGGGTTTTAGATGAAGTCAAAGCATATTCAAGAGAGGTTTCCATTTCTTCCCGGTCCAGCATAGGAGGAAGTTGACGATGGTCTCCAATCACAATCGCTCTGTTCCCATAGACAAATGGGAGAACTAATTCAGCAGGCGTTGCTTTTGAAGATTCGTCTTGAATGACAGTCGTGAATTCAATCTTCACATTCCGTCCGTTTGGATTAAAGACCTCTTTGTAGCTTCGATAAAATTGGGTGCTACCTCTGCCATCTGCCTTCTTGTCACCAATCGAACTACACGTTGCCCCAATGACATTGCAATTGTCCACATACTGCTTGTATACTAGTTCCCTAATATCACTTGGGGGGGCAGATAGAATTTTTTTCCATCGATTGATTACTTCATTTCTCTCACCACTCATGCCGTAAAAAGACCTATTTGAAATATTACTTAACCAATTGTTAAGAACCAGATCTGTTTTTGTTGACATGCCGGTATCCTCTTCGTTAACTTCTTCTTCATCGAGCGAAAGAGCGTCATTCCCTATTTCCACCCACTTTTTCATCAGCTCAATGGAGAACTGGAGACCTTCGGACTCAAGCTTCTCTTCACCACCAAAGCGAATAGGTTTAACTAAATTTGTCTTGCCGTTGATTATACGTGAAACAGCGTTATCAACAGCAAGATTTGTTTCCGATGTTAAGAGGATTCTTTCCTTCTTGTTTCCTTGTTTAAGCCCATTTCTAATCAACTGCCAGATGAGCTCTGCAATTGCAGTTGATTTTCCAGAGCCTGGAGGGCCTTGGATAACAGCCAAATCCTTTGCAAAGATGCACTTTAGAATTGCGTCTTTTTGAGATTCGTTTATTTTGGTATTGATTAGGTGCTTGCAGAGTTCTGTGTAGGGGCCACCATCTCGCCTCAAAATGTATTGCAAATCTGAGGTGGGGGTTGCAAGGGATGAATCAAAAATAAAGTTCTGAAGGTTGTCATTAAGAAGGTTCTCTCCACTTGTGGCCATAGAGAATGTGTTCTTCAACCTGGAGATCTTTTCAATATCGCCGGTAAGAATTGGAACGACGAACTGGAACGACTTCTGATTGATGTAATCAAATACAGCCGCTTCTTGCCGTTCATCAACGTCAATGTCGAAGACAAGTTTTGGGTATTTGATAGAAAGCAGTTTTCCGAAGGGTACTATTTTGTCACCTACTTCGAATCCAAAATCCGCTTTCCTCATATCTTTCAGACTGTCTTCTATGTCTTCAATACGTGAATCCTCATCTCTGTGCAGCAAGAGTTTTACTTTCCCTGGAACTCTTTGGTCAATTCTAACGTTACACGTGCTAGACAAGAAAGATAACTCTCGCTGCAAGGAATCGTGTAATCTGTCGTAATAGGCAACAGAGGGACATGGGAGGCTGATACGGATACAATGTCTAATAGGGTCGTTTTCTACGGAGATGTTCTCGAAGCGCTCGACTAGTTTGTTTTCTACATCGCTATAGCCCACCATAGATGTGGAAAAAGAACATTTAAAGCGATGATCTTTTCCATAAGTTCGTGCTTTCACATAAGGCACCTCGTGCTCCAAGTCAGAAATAATCTTCCAAATATCATCTGTGTGCCAATTAAAGTCTATCCCGAGATTGCCCGTCTCTGGGTTAAACCCCATGCCTTCATGTTGGTAAACATACTGGGTTACCATCTCAAAGATATAGCGAACAGTCTTGGTTTTTGATGCCTTATAACGAAATATTGTGTCAAAATGAATCTCGTTTTCAGAACAGTAATAATTAGCTTCGGCCAAGAAAGTTTTAATGTTTTCCTGGATCTCGGATATTACGTTGAGATCTCGATATTCATCTTTGTCTATTACACGCTTAAAAACAAATGCTTTTTGAGAAGGGTCATAGTAATCACAAACCTCCCTCATGATATCCTTTGCCTTTGGATTATCGATGGTAAACACCAATCGGTAACTTTCTAGCCTAAGACCAATTGTTGCTGAGTATGCTCGTAATGTATCGTCAGGAATATACTGATTTCTATATTCTATTACATCCTGCGTTATGACCTCGCCATTCCTTTCTTTAGTCTTTCGTGTATAGTGTTCACTACCAAACAGATAGCGATAATATGACTCCAAGTCGACATTAAGTGTGGCAATGCATGCTACCACATCGTCTACCTGCCCTTTGCAGATATGCCCGTTGCGTAGCATTTTATCCAATTGACTGATCTCCGCAAGCGTAAGTTGGTTGGTCGGAAACATGATTCCGTTACCATAGTACACGGAAGCGTTAATCGACGGGGTCGCCTCGAGCTTAATATAGCAAGAGGCAAGCTCCTTCTGAATCGAACTGATATCGGCACTTGAAAGATTATCCCAAACTCCTTCTTCAACAAATAGACAATCTTCCTTAACATCATCGGGATTGATGAGAAAACGCTCTTTAAAGATTCTATCGACAAGTTTATCCCTTCCTGTCTCGTCGACCAGAACAGTCATTTTATGGCCATCAAACTCTATTGATTCTGCATCAATACTGATAGGAGCACACCTCTTTTTTAGGAGTTGTTCTTGTATCAAAATATACTGATCCCATAAATCACGCAAGTCTTCATTAAAGACTGCATTAGGGGATTTATGAGAGTCAATTGTGGCCATAGTTTTTGTGAAAACCAAATGTACTAAAAAAACCTTGAATTATAAAATTCCAACTATCTTGCCGAAACGCCATTATTCATTATTGTACTCATCTTTTTTGTTAATTGAAAAGGAGGTTTTCGTTTATTTTACTTGTTTGAGACCATATACAATGGTCAAAAATAGGCAAGAACAATTTGGATGAATAACGTTCAAAACGATTGTCAATCTCTTTTTAAAGTAAAGCGAAATAACTATCTTTGAAGCATTATCATTCACTCAAGGCTTTCTTATGAAACGATGTATCTATATCCTCCCAGCACTTATATTGCTGGTATGCTGCGGCAGTCCCCAAAAGCAAACCAATACGTTAGATATTGATCTGGTTTTTCCGGCTCAAAGTGCTTTTACTAAGGATTACAACAGCATCTTCTTCGGAAAGATTGGATATCGGGATCGCACATTTCAGCAGGACACGCTAAAATTTCCGCCTATTGAGAGCCTCGTTCATGAGTCTGTGTTTACGATGTGCCCTACGGATACATGCTTCGCCGAATATGCCGTTCTGGCACTCCGTTGCCCTCCCATCCAACCTCTTCTTGATTGGGTGGCCGATACAGTCCATACATTTGCCAATGAATGCCCCATCGGGGATGGCCTGCAGACGTATAATGACAAGGAGCACGATATCCCCAAAAAGCATCTGAAGTCCGATCAGGAGATTTGCAATTACTACGTCGGCCAGCTTCAGCATGTATATGACAAATGGCATTGTACTGGTGAAGGAGATCACGATAATATTAACGAACAGGCTGGCCTTCTAATTGCGGATTGCTGGAATTCAGGGAATCTTTTTACTTTCTTTAGGATAGATTGGTACGACTGGATGAGTGGTGGCAATAATGTTAGGGAGTCCTGGTGGACTGTTGATTCGACGACTGGGAAACTCTTGACTTTAGAAGACTTGATACAGCCAGAAAAACTGGATACTCTATCTACTCTTATGATGAGGCGTCTAGCCGATGCAGAGGGCAAACTCTTGCTAAGAACCAACAGCAACTATGCCCTTGAGGATAAAGATGTCATTGGACTTGCTGACGGTTGCGCTCTTATACCCGAGGGGCTCATCATCTTTTTCTATCCATATAATCTAGGCTCCGGCGCTGAAGGTGAGTTCTTATCAGTTATTCCATATGAAGAACTTAACGGAATCTTAAGAGAGCCACTCTCAATGGTTTTAGCCCCATTGTCTCAAGAGGAGGATATTGATCCCCGAGATTTTAGAAGAAAAGATGGAAGGCCGCATATTGACCTATTTGGAGTTGAATTAGTAGGAACACCTAAACGCATCTTACATGAACTCAGTGGTAATAAGTTCATCAACATAGATTTAGGTCCAGAAGGCTTCTATAATGAGACGGGGAACAAGGTGATATGCAGAGCCTTTATCGGTGGAATCCCGTTTGGAATGAACCTCACTTTTGGAGAGGATGAAGAAGCCGGATTAGTTAAAGATGTGTTGTTTGCTAACAGCGAAACAGATTGGACTGTTATGGCCAACTTGATTAAGATACTCTCCGATTATTATGGACAGCCCGAATCTATTGATTATTACGAGAAACGATACAATTGGAATTCAAAAGGTCATTCAATAATAGCACGCCCCCTACATAGTAAAGACAGTGGTTGGACTTTTTTTATCAACTAAGTCAAAAGTTTTAGTTGTGTCATGAAAAGAATCTTTCGCAACATATTAATTCTCATAGGTTTCCTGCTTATTGCTGGAATTATGTCCGCCATTGACTTCGATAAGATACGTCTATTCCCACCCAAAGTTACTGGGCCTTGCTTCGACTATGACTATTGGGACGCAAAATATGAGAAGAGCTTGAAGGCTAAGCTTCAGCCAGATATCAAAGGAATTGATATCTCACATCACCAGGGCGATATCGACTGGAAAATGGTCAAGAAAGCTCAACCCAAACTGGCATTTGTCTATGTCAAGTGCACAGAGGGGAAAAGTTACGTCGATCCAAAGTTTAAGATAAATGCAGAAGGTGCCGCTGCTGTGGGGTACAAGGTCGGTGCATATCACTACTTTAGGATGACAAGTGGCGCACACGAACAGTTCGAAAACTTCAAAGCCCAGATGGATGCGGTTCAAATCGACTTGATACCGATGGTCGATGTGGAAAGGGACGATGGTAAGCCCCGTAAGGAGCTTCAGGATAGCCTGCAGGTGCTGCTCGATCTTTTGGAGAAAGAATATGGTAAGAGGCCGATGATTTATGGCACCAATCACTCCTATAACGAGTATTGTGCACCAGAGTTCAATCATTATCCCTTATACATAGGCCGATATGGGAAGAATAAACCAGTCATTACCGGACCATCCCACTACACGATTTGGCAGTACTCTGAGAATGCAAGAATTCCCGGCATCCCCAAGACCGTAGATATGTGCAAGATGCATCCGGTTTATAGCCAGAAGTACATTGAATTGTGAAAAAGTATAAAGCGTTAAGGATCTCGACATTAAATGATTAATATATGATTGGTTTTAATAATAGCATAGTTATAGCTTTGTTTCTTGCATTATTTACGATACAGAATCAAAGCAGGATTCCTACTTCTCCTACTATAAAGGAACAGATAGAGCAACGTAAGGCTCATCTGTTGGACAGTACTCAGCGAACTTATAGTCATGCAGAAATGTGGGGTGTGGTCGAAGATTTTACCCAGTCTTTAATTGATTCTTCTGCATTGTACCAGTCGATGATTGAAAAACTTCTTAATAAAGCTGCCTTTACGGCATATAAGAATGAAAGAGAGGCTTTCTCGGAGTGGTATGATTATCAAAGCACGGTCTCCTCTGAAGTTGTGATAGAGATTTGGCAGTTGTTTGTCGGTGGCACAGCTGGTGGAACACTTGAGGTACTACATCTTTACGATAGAGCCAATGCCAACGTGACTGAGCAAGAGATTCTGTACAATGCATTAACAAAAAAGACATATGCTGCACCTTTTCAAAGTGATGCTACAATGGAACAGATCCTACTTATAAAAGATAGTCTAATAGATACAATCTGTACGACTTACTCAATAATCGATAATGTGGACAACTGGAGATCTCTTGACCATACGGACGAGGAAATTGCTAGTTACATTTCTCACGATTACGCTCTGTTTCAGAATTGGATTTCAACAAGAAGCACTCTTGAGGCTAATCTAGATTCAAGAATAGGCTCTATTATTTCTTCCCAAACAAAGTTTTGGATAGACTTATACCTTGATACTCTGAAAGGACGATATATTCATGAAACTGAACTATAATACTCGTTATCAGTTCCGCCAACTCCAACCGTTTCCAAATGGGGAATCGAGTATTATTTTAATTCTCGCCGCAAAAGGGAAGCAATATGCCCGATAGCAATCACAAATATACTGAACACAATAATGGTCGGGAAAACCGCAATCAGAAAAAAAGATTGTTAATGGTTCTCTTGATCATTATTTCGACCATTGTAGTCGGGAAAGCCATCTGGGTATTCGTTGCCACAAGGAGTGTCGGCACTTTCGAAACTGAAAAGGCGGATCTTCTCCACCGCAGGGATTTCTTGCTAGGAAAGATAGTCACTAAGCCCCAGAAGCTTCTAGACCTTATGCCAGCAGCCGTAGGACCGCAGTTTCAAGGCGAATGGGCCCTGTATTCTTGTTCTATGCTTTCAGCATCATTGGTGAACCTGGCGCAGCTGTACCCGGAGACGCGGGAAGATGCGGTCGTGCAGATTGACACGCTCATTAAGATGGTGATGTCACGTGAGCTTCGAGCCTATGATCGGAACAGATGGTATGAAGACCCGTTGATGACGCTAGATGGTGATAATAGCCACGTCTCCTACCTGAGTCATCTGGCATGGATGATTGCCGGCTACAAGCACGTGGGAGGTGATGGCCGATATGACGAGTTATTCCACGCCCTCTGTGAGGCAATGAACCGTCGTCTGCTCCTCAGCCCCGGAATGAACCTGGAGACATATCCTGGAGAATCTGTATATATACCCGATATGCTTGTGGCCATTGTGGCGCTCACGCTTTATTCGCAACATTATCATGGCAAATATGGCGATACCGTAGATATGTGGCTGGAGAATATGCAGAAAAAACACATGGATGAAGAGACGGGCCTTATTGCATCAATGGTGGTATCTTCATCAAATGAGCCAAATTGCCTCACGGTTAAAGGCTCCTACACGGCCCTTAGCTGCTACTATCTCACCTTTATCGACGAGGACTTTGCCTGGGACCAATACGAGAAGTTTAAGGCCCTATTCCTAAAGAAACGGCCGATAACGGGCTTCAAAGAGTACAACTACAAATCGCCCATCTTCGCCTTTGACATCGACGCCGGCTTCATCCTTATGGGCCTCAGCCCAACCGGCACGGCCTTCGGCCTCGGCCCTGTTACATACTTCGGTGACACCGACCTTCGGAAGAAGATTCTCAAGACAGCTGAGATAGCTGGAAGCACAGTCTCCTTTGGCCATAAGAGCCACTACCTTCTTGCAGATGTCGCCCTTGTGGGTGAAGCTATAGCCTTAGCTATGCGTACGGCCGTGAAGTGGGAATAATGCAAGAAAAAAACTGTCCACTCTGTCCACTGCGTCCACTTCGTTCCTGCCCTGTGGCCGTGGACAGGACACTGAGCAACGGTTTGGCACATACAAGAACTAACTTTGGAGTCATGAATTCACATGACCCCGTTTTTATTGCTCCGCCGATTACTGAGGTGCCCGACTATGTTTGGGCACCGAGATACGACAAGCCATGCTTCCTACCTGGCAGGCCGATACGGAAGGTCAAAGAGGAAGGCCGAAGGATTTCTCATCCCGATGCCGAAAGTGCCCTGAAGGCGGCAAAAAGGGCTTGCCGTGCAAATCCGGGCCGATGGTTCGGCAGATCCTCCAGTCAGGCCGATGGTGCCGAGTTCCTGGTCTACGAAAACGGCATGGTTATCGAGCGGCATGGCGTGGGCCGATAGGAACTATAGAAATCAATAGGATTTGCTTAAATAGAGACAAACAAGTATTTTTGCAGAAAAGACCACAATCATGAAACGAATAGCCTTATTTCTAGTTGTTCTATTTGCTGCCTTTGAATCTTTGTCAGCGCAGGCTACAATGGATTTGAAGATTAACTACGACGTTAATGGTAAAGTAATCAAGGAAGAAGTAGAACCTGATTACTATCCTGAAGCAGGAATCATTAGAGTTAGAGTGCGTATTTCAAGCTACGGCTTTGTGCACGAGCCAACTGTTGATAGTACAGTGACAACTGTCTGGAATAAGAAACAAATTGAAAGCGTAATAAAGGCTGCAAATGACACTCGGTTTGAAAGTGATTATAACGCTCCCGATAGCTTATATGGATACATCTCCTATATCACGAAAAAGCTTAACCCCGAACAACTGGACTCGTTAAGAACAGAGTATCTGGCAGAATTGGTGGATCAAGCAGAAATGGCATCTGTAAGCATATTCAAGCCCTACTTTAAGCTCTACCCTACTGATAACATGTGGACATTCATCGAATTAGATACCACATCCGGGAGACTTTGGCAGGTCCAATACACTGTCGAAAAAGATGCACAGAAATATCGATTCAAAACGCCTCTCAACCTTTCAGATAAAAGGGTTGACTCGCACTTCCCGGATGCCATTATTCCTGGCCGATTTGAGTTGTACAAAACTCAGAATATGTACAATTTCATCCTTCTAGACACACTAGAAGGAAGCACATGGCAGGTCCAGTGGTCGACTGATTGGGAAAAGAGGGGCGTGATGCCAATAAATTGATTGCAGTATTAAGGGCCGATAGGGCCGATGTCAATATGAAGGCCGATGGTTCCTTGATCCATCGGCTTTTCTGTTCCAGGGCCGATAGGAAGCGGTCAGCCACGTCCGGCAGTCCAGCAGAGCTGGCCAGCCCAACGTGTCTGGTTCAATGAATGCCATCCTGCCCGCAAAAGCGGCCAGGCAGGCATAGGATTAAGGGAGAATGGTATGGGAGACTGTGGCCGGACAAGCCAGCCACAGACTCCCATCCTTTTAACACCCCGGCCCTCAAGGGAGTATAACGCCCGGGCCTTCCTCCGGGGCAAGGCAGGTGCAAAGAATCCGCAGAATAACATAATCCAAATTGTATAAGCACGCCAGAGGGGCGTCCTCCCTCCGTATCAAGGAAGAATCCTGGCGCGTTATACAATTTCGCTTGTGATTATGTTAATCGGCTCCCTCCGTCCTTCGGAAAAAG
>JAEEGG010006732.1_pt1 | contig 26832 bp, 21 predicted proteins | sample 9134161 | NCBI WGS metagenome assembly JAEEGG01 (sample SAMN16246543, study PRJNA631951) | gut metagenome | biome: gut microbiome; feature: rumen; material: CR-attached | host: Bos | place: Iran: Karaj | collected 2018-10 | reverse complement strand
GCGGCGACAACGGAGGTAACTCTGGCGGCGACAACGGTGGCGGTGGCAACAACGGCGGCGGCAACGACGTGAACTGATGAAGATGGGGCTCGCAATGCGGGTCCCATTTACTTTTGGCCGCGCCACAAACTAAATCATCCCAATTATGACGAAGACATGATACACTATGACCACATTGTAGTGGAAAGAGGAAGACTGCTATAATGAGTCCTACCTGGCGCACAAGGCTGTCATCGATGAGATGATAAACAGCAAGAAATACACAACTACCGAAATCAACGCAAGGCAGACCTCATTTCGCCCCAGTCGGATGACGATCATATCGGCACCACGCTGCAGTGGTTCATGACAATCTTATTCAACATGTGGCGAATCATTTATTGAAAATAGCCTAAACGAATGTTAAATATATCGAAATTCAATAAAGTTTTATCGATTTTATTTGGCGGATTAAAATATAGTTCATACTTTTGCATATCGAAATTCGATAAATTTGATAAAATATTCAATAAATAACATCATTAAAACAATAAAAGTATGGGTACAACTAATTTATTCCGCAATGCGGTAAAGAATCCGTTCACCACAGCTATCATCGTGGTTTTAGCCATTGTCATGGCATTTCTCATTTATGGCGACATTCAGGACATGCGCGCTGCAACGTCAGGCTATGACTATTGCCATAATCTCTGTTATTTGTTCGAGAACATCTGCGCCTGCTATTTCATGGCCATCTTTTTCATCATGTGCTACTTCACCTATATTAACAAGCAGTTTTCCAAGTGGAGCATCTGGCTGTTTTATGCGTTGGGAGTGTCGGTATTAGTGAAATTCTTCATAGCAGGCCTTGTCTTCGACTATGTGTACCACCACGTTGAAAGTGAATACATGGACAAACTGCCCTCGCTGGCCAGGACGATCTTCATAGGCGGTGTCTACTGGATTACCATCGTTTTCTTCTTAGTGCCCAAGTTCATCAAAGACACGATGAAGTTGAAAGAAGAACAGGAATTGACCATTTAAGTGCCTATGGGAAGGATCATTGTAAACCTGGATGTGGAGATGGCCAAGCGCAAGATATCGCTTAGCGAACTGGCTGAGCGGGTAGGTTTGACGCTGGCTAATCTCTCCATCCTGAAAACCGGAAAAGCCAAGGCCGTGCGCTTCACCACCCTCGAAGCCATCTGCCGGGTATTAGGCTGCCAGCCTGGCGATATCCTCGAATACAGAGACGAATGAGAACTGGGGGTTTTATTTTTCAAACCCATAGCACCTCGATATAAAAACTGAATGGACGGAAACCGTCGTTGCAGCTGATCATCGCACTCATCGGGTTCTTCATCCATCCGTCGTAGAAGTTGCCCTCGCCTCGGGCCAGCGACTCCACGAACTCCCTCATGGAATACCATGCCGACGGACACATTCCCTCGGGCTGCTGGCCGTCGATGGAAATCCACTGCTGACCCTCCCTGACATCGCAGGTATGCTCTATCGGGTTCTCGTATTTCGCCATCAAGTCCTCATAGACCGTCTGGCGAATGGCTGTGATTCGTACTTTGTTCATATCAGTTTTTCGTTTCCAAATAATCAAATATGTTGATGAATACTTCATCATAACATCTAAAATCACTTAAATCAGAGGGCAAAAACAGTGCAAACCGAGTGCAGAAAGCTCGCTTTTTGCCGAGGTGCAGCCTGTTTTCGCAAAATATGTTTGCAAAATTACGAATAATTACGGAATTATTGCTAAATTTGCAACGATATTTATGATAGTTTAAAATCAAATGAAGAAGATTTTTACATTCTCGTTAGTAGCTATGATGCTGGTAGCTTGTGGAGGCCAGAAGTCACCTCAGGATGGTGGTCACGGTATTGGTATTGACAGTGCTACCGTCGCACAGATTGACGCAGAGGAAACAGACTCCATAGCCATGAAGGCCAAGGAAGCCTCTGAGCTGACTTATGCCAACATGGATGGTATCTATGACAGCCTTGATGAGAACATGAGCAGCGTGAGCCGTATCAGTCTGAATGCGGACGGCACTGCCACATGGTGTATGATAGGAAGCCTGAACTATACGGAGTACACCTACAGGATCGAGGGGAATACCATCTGTATGAAAGCCAAGGGAGTGGACTCAGAGGAGGAATGCTATGAGTATGATTCAGATACCCGAACCTTGAAAAACGAGCAGGGTGCCGTCTATTATCGTCAGGTTGCTGAATAATAAAAAAGAAGAATCGCCAAGTTGTTGATTATCAACTTCTTAGCGATTCTTTCTGTCGGGATTACTGGACTCGAACCAGCGACCTCGCGCCCCCCAGACGTGTGCGCTACCAACTGCGCTAAATCCCGATCCTTTTAAGCTTGGCACCGACCCTAAGTGTCGAATGCGGGTGCAAAAGTACACAGATTTTTCGGAATATCCAAATATTTGAGGAACTTTTTTAAAAAAAAGGTGAATTTTACGATTCTTTCTTGCACATACATATAATAATGTGTACCTTTGCACGTTTATTAAAGGTAAAAAAGTAAAAAGGTAAATAAGTAAAAAGTAAAAAAGTGACAACATATAGACTTACGGCGCCGGAGCGACTGGATACGACCATCGACCTGCCGGCATCAAAAAGCATTTCAAACAGGGCTCTCATCATCCACGCACTCAGCGGCGGGGAGGTACTCCCACGGAACATCAGCGACTGCGACGACACGGAAGTGATCGTCGAGGCCCTGCGCCACATGCCCGAAGAAATCAACATCAAGGCGGCCGGTACGGCGATGCGCTTCATGACCGCCTACCTGAGCCTGAGCCCGGGGACACATGTGCTGACGGGTACGGAGCGGATGAAGCACCGTCCGATAGGTACGCTGGTGGACGCCTTGCGACAGTTAGGTGCCGACATCGAATACGTAGGCGAACAGGGATTCCCGCCCCTGCGCATCACCGGCACACATCTGCCCGGCGGCGACCTGGACATGGCGGGCTGCATCAGCTCGCAGTACATCTCGGCCATGCTCATCATCGGTCCCCTGATGGAAAAGGGACTGAGACTCCATCTGACGAACGACATCATCTCAAGGCCCTATATCGACCTGACGCTGTGGATGATGGGCGAGTTCGGCGCCGAAGCGCAATGGGTTTCGGCAGACACCATCGTCGTAGAGCCGAAGCCCTACAAGACCAGGGAATACTTCATCGAGAACGACTGGAGCGCCGCCAGCTACTGGTATGAGATGGTGGCCCTGAGCGACGACCCCGACGCCACCGTGAGGCTGACGGGACTGACCGACGGCTCGAAGCAGGGCGACTCGGTGACGAGATACATCTTCAGCCTGCTGGGCGTGAAGACCAAGTTCGAGACGAAGAAACAGGGTGTGCCGCAGACGGTGACACTGAAGCGCAACGGACGCTGCGTGCCGAAGCTGGAGTACGACTTCGTGAACTCGCCCGACTTGGCGCAGACGTTCGTTGTGACCTGTCTGGCAAAGGGCATCCCCTTCCACTTCACGGGGCTGGCAACGCTGAAGATCAAGGAGACGGACCGCATCGACGCCCTGAAACGGGAGGCAAGGAAGCTGGGCTACGTGGTGGAAGACCGCAACGACAGCGAACTGCTGTGGAACGGTAAGCGCTGCGAACCTACGGGCGAGGCCATTGACACGTACGAGGACCACCGCATGGCACTGGCATTCGCGCCCTTCGCCATGAAACTGCCTGGACTGGCCATCAACAACCCAGAGGTGGTGAGCAAGTCGTATCCGAAGTTCTGGGAGGATGTCAAAGCCGCAGGATTTGAAGTGAAAAGTGAAGAGTGAAAAGTGAATAATTTGCTACCGCAGTAGAGAGATGGCGTTCGCGTGGGTGTGCATAGGGATGATCGTGGTATTGGGGGTGATTGCCGCCATAGCCAATAAGTTCGATAAGGGGAAGGACCAGATCGAACAGGGACACGATTGTTCGACATGCACGGCGGCAAAGGACGAGTCGTGCAAGCTGCACTGTTTGATGGAAGATGTTGAGAAGTTAAAGAAGTTAAAGGAAGTCAAAGAAGTTAAAGGACAAATGACTGGCGGGCAGACTCTTTCTCTCCTTCTCTCCTTAATTCTTCTTTCTTCTACTATTTTCTCCTCCTGCAACATGAAGAAGAACACGGCCACGAACCGCCTGTACCACTCTTTCACCGCCCGCTACAACGTGTATTTCAACGGGCAGCAGGCCTTCATCGACGGTAATCTGGAGAAGGAGAAGGGCAACAAGGACAACTATACGGAGATGATACCCCTCTACATGGTGGGCAACAAGCAGAGCCGCGAGCTGGGCAAGGGACAGTACGAACGCGCCATCGAGAAGAGCGAGAAGGCCATCCGGCTGCACAGCATCAAGGGAAAGCCCGTGTGGAAGGGCAACAAGCGGAAGACCGCCAAGGACCGTGAGTGGCTCGGACGGAAGGAGTACAACCCCTTCATCTGGCGGGCGTGGATGCTGCTGGGCAAGGCACAATTCCAGAAGGGCGCCTTCGACGAGGCCGCCGCCACCTTCTCGTATATGACCCGCCTCTATCAGACACAGCCCGTGCAGAACGGCCTGGCACGCGCCTGGCTGGCCAAATGCTACACGGAGCTCGACTGGATATACGACGCCGAGGACGTGATCCGCAATATGAGCCGCGACTCGATGGACTTCCGCACCGTGAACGACTGGGACTACACCTACGCCGACTATTACATCCACACGGGCGACTATGAGAAGGCCGTGCCCTACCTCAGGAAGGTGATCAAGCACGAGCGGCGCAACGTGCAGAGGGCCAGGGAGTGGTTCCTCATGGGACAGATACAGAACCGGCTGGGCAACCGAGAGGCCGCCTACAAGGCCTATCAGAAGGTGGTGGGGTGCCATCCGCCCTACGAGATGGAGTTCAACGCCCGCATCGCACAGACGGAGGTGATGGCCGCCAACGACGGCAGCAAGATGATCAGCCGCCTGAAAAGGATGGCGAAGTCGGATAACAACCAGGAATACCTCGACCAGGTGTACTACGCCCTCGGCAACATCTACCTGAACCAGGGCGACACGCTGCAGGCCATCGGTGCCTACGAGAAAGGCAGCAAGGAGTCGGTGAGGAACGGCATCGAGAAGGGTGTGTTGCTGCTGACGCTCGGCAACCTGTACTGGCAGATGGAGAGGTTCGGCGATGCCCACCGCTGCTATGGCGAGGCCATCGGACTGCTGGATCAGGACCGTAAGGACTACGAGGAACTGTCGTACCGCTCGAAGGTGCTCGACGAGCTCGTGCCACATACGGAGGCCATCCATCTGCAGGACTCGCTGCTGGAGCTCTCCGAGATGCCCGAGGCAGAACGGCTGGCCGCCATTGACCGCGTGATCGAAGCCCTGAAACAGAAGGAGAAGGAGGAGCGCGAACGGCAGTTGGACGCCGAGGCCGAGGAGCTGGAGCAGAAAATAGAGCAGGAGCAGGGTCCCAACCGCAATCTCCCCAACACCCCTACAACCCCTACTCTCCCAACCACCCAGGGCAACGGCCAGTGGTACTTCTACAACCCGATGGCGGTGAGTCAGGGTAAGACCACCTTCCAGCAGCAGTGGGGCCGCCGTGAGAACAAGGATAACTGGCAGCGCATTAACGTGACGGTGGTGAGGAATGAGCCGGATGATGATATCACGGAAGAAGAAACGAGTAACGAGGAAGGAGGAACAACCGAGGCGAAAGATTCCCTAAAGGCCGGGAAACCGCAGAACATCGGCGGGCTGCCCGAGAATCCCGCGGACATCCCTAACGACCCTAACCACCCTACTGCCCCTAACGATACCCTCGCATCAGCCTCTCCTGCCGACTCGATCGCATCAGCCAACCCCGCTGACTCCCTCGCCAACGACCCCCACGAACGGGAATACTATCTCGCACAGATTCCCTTCACCGAAGACCAGAAGGCAGCCAGCCACGCCATCATACAGGATGCCCTCTTCCATGCGGGCGTTATCTTCAAGGACAAGCTCGAGAACCTGTCGCTCAGTGAGCGTCATCTGCGGAGGCTGACGGACAACTACGATGCCTACGAGCATCTGGACGAAGCATGGTATCACCTATATCTGCTCTATTCGCGATGGAGGGACTTCGAGATGGCCGACTCCTGCCTGAACCGGCTGGCTGACGACTATCCCGATAGCGAATGGACCATCCTGCTTACCGACCCCTATTATGAGGAGAACGCCCGCTTCGGCGAACATATCGAGGACTCGCTCTATGCCGCCACCTACGACGCCTTCAAGAACGACCGCTACGAGATGGTGATGGCCAACGCCAGACTGTCGGAGACAAGGTTCCAGCAGGGCGAGCACCGCGACAAGTTCCTGTTTATTGAGGGTCTGAGCCTGTTGAACGAGGGCTACGGCGACAGCTGCATCGTCAGGCTGAAGGAAGTGGTAGAGCGCTTCCCCAGCAGTGAGGTAAGCGAGATGGCCGGCATGATTATCAAGGGCGTACAGGAAGGACGGCGCCTGCATGGCGGCAAGTTCGATATCGGCGACGTATGGTCGAGGCGTGACATCACCCTCTCGGCCGATTCCACCCGTCAGGACACCCTCGACGCACGCACGGACCAGAACTTCCTCTTCATCCTCGCCTACCAGCCCGACTCCGTCGACGTGAACGAGAACCAACTGCTCTTCGAGATGGCACGCTATAACTTCACTAACTTCCTGGTACGCAACTTCGACATCCAGATCGACGAGGACCGAGGGCTCAGGCGTATGCTCATCAGCGGATTCCTCAGCTACGGCGAGGCGCTGCAGTATGCCCGCCAGCTCTACGACGACGAGCGGATGAGCGAAAAGGTGAAGGATTGCCGCAGCCTCATCATCAGCGAGAAGAACCTGCCGCTATTGGGTACGGCCTACAGCTACGACGACTATCTGAAGTTCTACGAAGAGAAGTTCATCCCGCTGAAGATCAGCGAGGAAGAGCTGCTGATCGTGCCTGAGGGCATGACGCCACTTGATCCCGAGGATGTGATTGAGGAAGAAGATTCGAATGAGGAAGGAGAAATGACAGACGAGGAAGACGACGAAGACGAGCTGTTCCCGACGCGCAAGCCCCAGCCGAAAGTGCAGGACTTCGACTTCGGAGATGACTTCTGGTAAAGAATTTCCGATATAACGTTATAACGATATTACGACATTACGATGAATAACGGCTTATTACTTTGGGTGGACGACGAGATTGAGCAGCTGAAGGCTCATCTGTTGTTCTTGGAGAAGAAAGGCTACGAGGTGGTGACGGTCTCGAACGGCCCCGACGCCATCGACCAGTGCCGTGAAAGGAACTTCGACATGGTGCTGCTCGACGAACAGATGCCCGGCCTCAGCGGACTGGAGACACTGCAGAGGATCAAGGAACTGCAGCCTGCGCTGCCCGTGGTGATGGTGACCAAGAGCGAGGAGGAGAACATCATGGAGCAGGCCATCGGACAGAAGATCGCCGACTACCTCATCAAACCTGTCAATCCCAACCAGATACTGTTGGCGCTGAAGAAGAACATCCACCGCCGGGAGATCGAGACGGAGGTGACGCAGAGCCAGTATCAGCAGAACTTCCAGCAGATAGCCATGCAGATCATGGACTGCCGCGAGTGGAAAGACTGGGCCGACGTGTATCGCCGGCTCGTACACTGGGAACTGGAGCTCAGCAGCACCGACAGCAATATGACCGAGATGTTGGCCATGCAGAAAGAAGAGGCCAACAACGGCTTCGCCAAGTTCATCAAGAAGAACTACCTCGACTGGGTGGCCTCCCTCTCCCCTAATAGCCCAAATCGCCCGAACGGATCTAATAGCCCTAACCCTCGTCCCGTCCTCTCGCCCGAGATCTTCAAGACCAAGATATTCCCCCTGCTCAGCAGCGGCCAGCGCGTGTTCCTCGTGGTGCTCGACAACTTCCGTTACGACCAGTGGAGGATGCTCGCCCAGGAGCTGAGCGGCGACTTCGACATCGACGAAGACCTCTACTGCAGCATCCTGCCGACAGCCACACAGTATGCCCGAAACGCCATCTTCAGCGGACTGATGCCCAACAAGATTGCGGAGATGTTCCCCAAGCTGTGGGTCGACGAAGACGAGGAGGAGGGCAAGAACCTGAACGAGGAGCCGCTCATCCAGACACAGTTGGAGCGCTACCGCCGGAAAGAGACATTCTCCTATCATAAGATCAACAGCTCTGCCGACGCCGAACGGTTCATGCAGCAGTGGCGAAATCTGGAGAGACACCAACTGAATGTGGTGGTGTTCAACTTCATCGACATGCTCAGCCACGCCCGCACGGAGTCGAAGATGGTGCGTGAACTGGCCAGCAACGAGAGTGCCTACCGAAGCATCACCCAATCGTGGTTCCGACATTCTGTCATCTCCGACTTCTTCAAGCAGCTGGCACAGACCGACTACAAGGTCATCGTCACCACCGACCACGGCAGCATCCGCTGTACCCAGCCCGTGAAGATCATCGGCGACCGCAACACGAACACGAACCTGCGCTACAAGCTGGGCAAGAACCTGGCCTACGACGACAAGAGCCTCTACATCATCAAGGAACCGCAGAAGGCCCTGCTGCCGATGCCCAACCTCTCGACAAGCTATGTCTTCGCCACGGGCGACTCGTTCTTCGCCTATCCGAACAACTACAATTATTACGTCTCCTACTACCGCGACACCTTCCAGCACGGTGGCATCTCGATGGAGGAGATGATCATACCCCTGGTCACACTTTCAGGAAAGAAAAGGTAAAAAGGTAAAAAAGTAAAAAGGTAAAAAGGTAAAAAATGGAGATCAAGATCAACGATTTGGAACATATCCGCGAGGCCGCCCGACAGTTTATCGACGCGATGGGCGACCAGCAGGTCTATGCCTTCTACGGCCACATGGGTGCAGGCAAGACCACCTTCATCAAGGCCGTCTGTGAGGAACTGGGTGTCGACGATGTCGTCACCTCTCCCACCTTCGCCATCGTCAATGAATACACGGCCTCAGACGGCACACCCATCTACCACTTCGACTTCTACCGCATCAAGAAACTGGAGGAAGTCTACGACATGGGCTACGAAGACTACTTCTACGGCGACGGTCTCTGCTTCATCGAGTGGCCGGAGATGATGGAGGAACTGCTGCCCGAAGGTGCCGTAAAGGTACACATCACGGAAAATTCCGACGGCACAAGGACTGTGATATTTTAGAGACAACGAATTACACGAATTTCACGAATTTTTCAGTTGCAGACAATGCGCAGCCAATTCGTGTAATTCGTGTAATTCGTTGTTGATAGAACTATGCGTTCTGTTCCTGGAAGTCCAGGTCAGCCTGTACGATGAAGAACACTTCCTCGGGATTAAACGACGAGCAGAAGCCCTCTTCCTTCGCACGGTTGCAGACATACTCTGCCACCACTTCGAGGTCGATGTCCACCTCATCCGCATCGCTCTCCAGGATACCGCTGGCATAATAGTAGTCCACGATCAGGTCCATCATGTAGAGGATGTCCTTATCGCTGTAGAACTTCTTGATATCCGTCGGCAGCTGCGTGCGGATGTAAGCCAGTTCACGTCTGTTCTCTTCTTCGTCCAGACGGATTTCCTCGTCAATGTTTGCCATTATTACAGCAGTTGATCGATGGCTTCCTGAATCTTGGCTCTCGACTGGGCGCCCACGAGCTTGTTCACCACTTCACCGCCCTTGAAGAACAGGATGGTGGGGATGTTGCGGATACCATACTCGGCAGCCAGGTCCTCGTTTTCCTCTACGTCGCACTTACCGATGACGACCTTGTCGCCATAGACATCTGCCAGTTCAGAGATGATGGGAGACACCATACGGCAGGGGCCGCACCAGGTTGCCCAGAAATCCACAACTACCGGCTTGTTACCACTCTTCAGACTCGAGAGATTCTCGTTTGTGATTGTTACTTCCATAAGATTCCAAATTTACAATTTAACAATATACTATTTATTTCTCAATGATCCTATCTACAAATTCCGTGCCAAATCATTTCTCTTACCTCTTGCCACTCACCTCTTAATTGATCTTATAGTCGAGCATATCGTGACGCTCGATGTAGTCGATAAGGGTATGGCGCACGTCTACCCCGCCCTTCTTGCTGTGAAGCAGCACGTGGTTCTTGCCCTGAGAGTCGCGTAGCTGGAAGAACAGCTGGGTCTTGCCGGGATGGCTGCTGATGATCTCGCTCAGGTCGGCCACAATCTGTTCATCGAGCTGGTCGGCCACCATCGAGATGGTGATGCGGTCGACAGCCCGTTCCTTCACTGTCTGCAGCAGCTCGACGTTGCTCACCTTCAGTTCCTTCTGGTCGTTATTGTAGAAGCGTGCCTGCATCTTGCCGGTGACATAGACCGCCGCACCCTCGATGAACTTGCCGTTCAGGTTGAGCCAGTCGTCGCCGAAGAGCATCAGCTCGCCCGAGCCGTCAAAATCCTCGAGGGTGACAATGCCCCAGGGCTTATTGTTCTTGCCGAATTTCTGCTGCACGCCCGTAACGACGCCTCCCAGGGTGACATCCTCACGGTCCGTCAGGGCTGCACCACGGTCTGCCAATTCGGCACAACGGGTGTTACAGAGGTTGTCGAGAATGATCTTATACTCGTCGAGCGGATGGGCAGAGAGATAGATACCCACGAGGTCGCGCTCCTTGTTCAGCCGCTCAATGTCGCTCCAGCGCTCGTCGTTCTTGGGCACAGGGGGAACAGCAATCTCCACCCCGTCGCCAAAGGCGCCGAAGAGCGAGTTCTGCATCTGCGACATCTCCTGCTGATAGAGCTGACCGTAGCGCACAAGGACGTCGAGGAACGGCTCGCCCTTGGAATTGACGGCGAAGTAGTCCTCACGGCGAATGCCGAAGCTGTCGAAGCCGCCGCTCAAAGCCAGAGACTCAAAGGCCTTACGGTTGACAGAAGCGAAATTGATGCGTTGGGCAAAGTCATAGATATCCTTGTAGGGGCCGTTCTTCTCGCGCTCGGAGATAATGGCCTGTGCGGCCGACTCTCCCATGCCCTTGATGGCACCGAGACCGAAGCGGATCTCACCGTGGTGGTTCACACCGAACTTCTCGTACGACTCGTTGACATCCGGTCCCAGCGTGGCAATGCCCATCTGCTTGCACTCGTCCATCAGCTTTGTAATTTCCGTGATCTGGTCTCGGCGACGGCTCATGATGGCGGCCATGAATTCTGCGGGATAGTTGGCCTTGAGATAGGCCGTCTGATAGGCCACCCACGAGTAGCAGGCAGCATGCGACTTGTTGAAGGCATAGGATGCAAACGCCTCCCAGTCGCTCCATATCTTCTCGAGCACCTTCGGATCGTGACCGTTCCTCACACCACCATCGATGAATTTCGGCTTCATCGCGTCAACGATGTCCTTCTTTTTCTTACCCATCGCCTTACGCAGGGCGTCACTTTCACCACGGGTAAAGTCGGCCAGCAGTCGGGAGAGCAACATCACCTGCTCCTGATACACCGTGATGCCATAGGTATCCTTCAGGTATTTCTCCATGACGGGGATATCATAGGTGATGGGCTCGTCGCCGTGCTTGCGGCGGATGAACTGCGGGATGTAGCCCATAGGACCCGGACGGTAGAGGGCGTTCATGGCGATGAGGTCCTCGAAGACGGTGGGTTTCAGCTCACGCAGGTATTTCTGCATGCCCGACGACTCAAACTGGAACGTGCCGACAGTGCGTCCCTGCTGATAAAGCTCATAGGTCTTGGGATCGTCGATGGGAATAGTGTCGAGATCCACCTCGATGCCACGGGTACGTTTGATATTCTCGCAGGCCTCCTTCAGCTCCGAGAGCGTCTTCAGACCTAAGAAGTCCATCTTGATCAGTCCCGTCGACTCAATCACGTGACCGTCATACTGTGTGCAATTCGTCTTCACGCCCTTGAAGTCAGGGTCGTCGGCGGTAGACACAGGCACCCAGTCGGAAATCGGGTCGCGGCAGATGATGAAGCCGCAGGCATGGATACCCGTGCCTCGCACCGTTCCCTCCAGCATCTTTGCATATTTGATGGTGTTCGCCAGATGGATGTCACTCGAAGCCTCAGCGTCACGAAGCTCCTGCACATATTTGAGGGCATTGGGCAGATTCATCTTCGGTGTCTTGCCGTCAGGACCGTCAGGCAGACGGTCTGGGATAGCCTTACACAGGGCGTTGCTGACGGCAATGGGCACCTTCTCCACACGCGCCACGTCCTTGATGGAGTTCTTCGTGGCCATCGTGGCATAGGTGATGATATGGGCACAGTTCTCGTGGCCGTACTTGTCTTCGACCCATTTCAGCACACGTCCACGGCCGTCATCGTCGAAGTCGGTATCGATATCGGGGAGTGAGATACGGTCGGGGTTGAGGAAACGCTCAAACAGCAGGTCGTACTTCAGCGGGTCGATCTTCGTGATGCCCAGGCAGTAGGCCACCACAGAGCCTGCCGCCGAACCACGTCCGGGGCCAACCATCACACCCAGTTCATCGCGGGCGGAATTGATGAAGTCCTGCACGATGAGGAAGTAGCCCGGGAAGCCCATCGTCTTCATGATATGGAGTTCGAACTTCACACGCTCGACCACATCATCGGGTATAGGATCGCCATAACGGCGCTTGGCACCCTCGTAGGCCAGTTTCGCCAGATAGTCGGCCTCAAACTTGATACGATAGATCTTATCATAGCCGCCCAGCTTCTTGATTTTCTTCTCACCCTCCTCAGGTGAAAGCTGGTTCTGGCCGTTTTCATCGCTGGTGAACTCGTCGTAGAGCTGCTGCTCGGTGAACTTCTGCCGCCACTCCTCTTCCGTTCCGAACTCCTCGGGGATAGGGAAGAACGGCATGATCGGGTCGTTGTCGAGGCTGTAGGTCTCCACCTTATCCAATATCTCCAAGGTGTTCGACAGTGCCTCGGGCACATCGCTGAAGATGTCGTTCATCTCCTGCTGCGTCTTAAACCACTCCTGCTTCGAATAGAGCATACGCGTGGGGTCGTCGAGATCCTTGCCCGTGGAGAGACAGAGCAGATGGTCGTGCGCCTCGGCATTCTCCTTGTCGACGAAGTGGGCATCGTTGGTACATACCAGCTTCACGCCGTACTCCTTCGCCAGCTCTATCAGCACCCTGTTTGCCTGCTGCTGCAAGGGGAAGGTCTCACGGTTGGCACGAATCGAGGGGTCTTTCACCTCATGACGCTGCAACTCCAGATAATAATCGTCGCCCCAGAGACGCTTGTGCCACTCGATGGCCTCACGGGCGCCGGCGATATCACCTTTCAGAATCTTCGCAGGCACCTCACCGGCGATACAGGCAGAGCAGACAATCAGGTCCTCGTGGTATTTCTCCAGATCCTTACGGTCAGTACGCGGACGGTTGTAGAAGCCGTCCACCCACGAGTTGCTCACGAGTTTGATCAGGTTCTTATAGCCGTGATAGTTCTTCGCCAGCACGATGAGGTGATAGCCGCCAAGGTCTTCCTTCTGGTCACGCAGGTTCTTGTCACCACGACGCGCCACATACATCTCACAACCGAAAATAGGCTTGAACGGCTCCAAACCTTCTTTTTTACGCTTTTTGTTCACATCGTTGCAGATGTCATGAAATTCCTTAATGCCGAACATGTCACCGTGGTCGGTAATTGCCATACCCCGCATACCGTCGCCAAGTGCCTTGTCTACAAGCTTCTTGATGCTTGACTGACCATCGAGAATCGAGTAGTATGTATGTACATGCAGATGTACGAAATCTTCCATCTTTTTCTTTGAATTCTGTTAGTTTTGAGCTTCAAAGTTACGCCTATTTCTTGGAATAACCAAAAGAAAAACGTGAAAAGTTTGTAACTTACGTAAAAATTGTGTACCTTTGCACGCAAAATAACGACAATTAGCTATTGCAATGGGAAAAAGGATCAATAAACTGAAGAAAATCAGGATTCACCGCGAAGGAACACAGGAGCTCACTCTGAGTGCCATCGCCTTGGTGGTCATCGCCTGGTTACTCTTGCATTTCATCGACTCTGTCATTCCTTTCTGGATATTCATCATCATCTTCGGCGCTGCCTGGTTCATGGCCCTGAACTTCTACCGCTGCCCCATCCGTTACTTCAACGGCGACTCCACTAAGATGGTCGTGGCACCTGCCGACGGCCGCATCGTGGTCATCGAGGAAGTGGACGAGCATGAGTATTTCCACGACAGACGACTGATGATCTCCATCTTCATGAGCCCGCTGAACGTTCATGCTAACTGGTTCCCCGTCGACGGCAACGTGAAGTTCGTACGCCATTTCGACGGCAACTACCACAAGGCCTGGCTGCCGAAAGCCAGCGAGGAGAACGAGCATGCCGACGTCATGATCACCACCCCTGAAGGCGAGGATATCCTTGTGCGCCAGATTGCCGGTGCCCTGGCCCGCCGTATCGTCACCTATGCCAAGGAAGGTGAGGAATGCTACATCGACGAGCACATGGGCTTCATCAAGCTCGGCTCCCGCGTCGACGTCTTCCTACCCGTCGGTACAGAAGTATGCTGCCGCATGGAGCAGCCCACCACCGGAGACCAGACTGTGATTGCGAAATTGAAATGAAGAAGCATATCCCCAATACCATCACGTGTTGCAACCTGATTTCAGGCTGCATCGCTACTTATTTCGCTTTCCAGGGCGATTACGAGCTGGCATTGCTTTTCATCGTCATAGGAGCCGTGTTCGACTTCTTCGACGGCATGGTAGCCCGTCTGCTGCATGTCTCCTCACCCATCGGCAAGGAACTCGACTCGCTGGCAGACGACATCACCTTCGGCTTCGCACCGTCGGCGATCATCTTCAGCTACCTCTGTTCGTTCCACATCCATCTGCTGTTCGTTCCCTTCCTGGCTTTTGTGATGGCCGCCTTCTCGGCTTTACGACTGGCGAAGTTCAACCTCGACGAGCGACAGGCACTCGGCTTCATCGGACTGCCGACACCTGCCAATGCCCTCTTCTGGGGTTCACTCATCGTCGGACTCCAACAGAGTGGCTACACCTTCGAAGGCCTTGAGTGGATGATACTCGCAGGCATGTTCATCAGCAGCTATCTGCTCATTGCCGAGATTCCCATGTTCGCCCTGAAGTTCAAGCACTGGGGCTGGAAGGGCAATGAGATCAAATACATCTTTATACTCACGTGCGTACCTATTTTATTAATATTAGGCATCATCGGCCTTGCCGTCATCATCGCCTGGTACGTTATTCTGTCTGTCGCAACCAATAAAACAACTACAAAGCCTGAATAATCATGGTCAAACTCGTCATCGGCGCCATCGTCTTCGGACTCATCGCCATATCCATTATCGTCCTGCTCGTCATCAACTTCACCTATCGCAGTGTGAAGAAAATTCGTCAGGAAATGGAAGACAACTACTACCGCAACCAGAAGCAGAAGGAACAGAAGGAGAGGAACCCCTTCGGCGGCGACTACTTCAAGGGCAGCAAGGGCGGACGCCGTCAGAGCCGTACGCAGGCCCAGTATGAGGAGCGCGAACAGCCCAACCGCGACAAGAACCCCTTCGGCGAAGACTACTTCAAGGGCAAGCAGCAGGAGCGGTCCAAACAGCAGGCAGAGAAAAAAGACACTGCCCGTAAGACGACTACGAGCAGTGGCGTAACGATTATCGACGGCCGCGACCAGGAGCGCAAGATCTTCGACCACTCCGACGGCGAATACGTTGAATTCGAAGAGGTTTAGGGATGCACTAACGTCCCTATCTGTTCACCGTCCATCACCTTTTTCAGATTACCGACGACGTCCATGTTGAAGACGTAGATGGGCAGGTTGTTGTCCTGACACATGCAGACTGCCGAGAGATCCATTACCTTCAGACCTCGTGCCAGCACCTCCTTGTACGTGATATCCTCAAACTTAGTGGCCGTCGGGTCCTTCTCCGGATCGGCGGTATAGATACCATCCACACGCGTTCCCTTCAGCATCACCTCTGCCTCGATCTCCACGCCACGCAGCGAAGAGCCCGTGTCTGTGGTGAAATAAGGCTGGCCCGTACCGGCAGAGAAGATACACACATACCCCTGCTCCATCGCCTCGATGGCCTTCCACTTCGTGTAGAACTCACCGATGGGTTCCATACGGATGGCCGTCAGCACCTTGTTCTTCACACCTACGGCGCCGAGAGCAGACGACAATGCCAGCGAGTTGATCACCGTCGCACACATACCCATCTGGTCACCCTTCACACGGTCGAAACCTTTCTGCGAACCACTCAGGCCACGGAAGATGTTTCCACCACCGATCACGATGCCGATCTGGACACCCATCTCAGCCACCTCCTTGATCTGCTTGGCATAGTCACTCAGACGCTCAGGGTCGATACCGTAGCCCTGCTTTCCCATCAGGCTCTCGCCCGATAACTTCAATAGAATTCTCTTAAATCTTGCCATATACTTTGAAATTAAATAAAAACTCTTTGAAACTAATTCCCATAATAACCCCTAATTTCCATAATAATTATGGTCAATTATGGCCGCTCGGCTTTGCCGCTTGCTACCATCGGGACGCAAGAATTCGTTTCCTATAATCTCTCATTACTATTCGTTTCATTTATACAAAACTGCACCTCTTTGAAAGCGTACATCCTTGCTTTGCCCTCAGTGTCGAGGAGCACAAGACGGCCATCGTCAAGCACATTGAGCACCTTTGCCTCAAACACGCCCTGACTGTCTTGGAACCGGTGCATCCCCTCCCTGCGGTAGAGTCTGCTGAGATAGGCCTCGGCCAATGATGCCGGCTCCATCTCAAAAGCCTTCGGCAATTCCCTCAGGAAAGTCTCCAGTAGTGCTTCACGGTCAGTTTCCTCCCCCGTCAACTGATAGATTGACACAGGATTGGGCGCATTGCTCAGGAACACCCTTTGGTTCACGTTCAGCCCAATGCCCACAATGCTGTCGATAATCGTACTGCCTTTCAGGCGATTCTCTATCAGGATGCCGCAGATCTTACGGTCGCCCACATAGATATCATTCGGCCATTTAATGGTAACCTCTTGCTCCCCTGACTCATGGGAGCTGTCCGAAGGACTGAGGGGTCTGAAGTAGCGCTCCAGCGTCTCACAAAGCGCCACCGACACGGCCTCGGAGATGCGGAACTGCCAGCTGGCACGGATCTCCGTCGGATGCAGCAGCACGCTGAACGTCAGGTTCTTCCCCCGCTCGCTCTCCCACGTATTGCTCCCGCAGCCCTTCCCCGCTGTCTGGAACTCCGCCACGACCACAATATTTGCATCGGAATGACACGAAATCTCACGGAAATCTCTCTGAACATCTCCGATGTCATTTCTCCGAGTAGTACTGTGTTCGTCTGTGGCAAATTCCTGCAACCATCCGTTGGTGGAGTCCGTTTCGCTGATATGAATGACCTTGTATTCCATATTTGTTTGCAAATATACGATATTTTTCAGACATAATATCATTTTTAAGACATAATAACAGACTAACATATCTTTTTTCTTAGACAAAAGAACATAAGAACATAAAAGTAGCGCCAGAAGGTAGGGGAAAAAATATGTTCTTATGTTCTTATGTCTAAAAAAAGTATGAGCAAGATCATGTTTTTATATCAAAAAGTCTGTTAGTATGTTAATCTGTCTTCTATTTGTTCTTATATCGGAAAAAAACATTAACTTTGCAGCATGGAAGATCAGAAGAAGAAAGATGAATTCTACATGCAGCGTGCGCTCGACGAGGCGCAGGCCGCCTTCGATGCCGGTGAGATACCCATCGGTGCCGTCATCGTGTGCAAGGGCCGCATCCTCTCCCGTGCCCACAACCTCACGGAGACACTCTGCGACGTGACCGCCCATGCGGAGATGCAGGCCATCACCGCCGCTGCCAACGCCCTCGGCGGGAAATACCTCACCGACTGCACGCTCTACGTCACCGTTGAACCCTGCGTGATGTGCGCAGGTGCCATCGGCTGGGCACAGATCCCCCGCATCGTCTATGGCACGGCCGACGAGAAGCGCGGCTTCCACATTTATGCCCCGAAAGCCATGCATCCGAAGGCCGAAATCGTCGGAGGAGTCCTCGAAGCAGAGTGCCGACAGCTCATGCAGACCTTCTTCCAGTCTAAGCGCTAAGCCAGCCCGACTATCGCAGCGTTTTTGTCCGTTACCAAATTGATATAAATCAAGGCGGTAATGACAAAATGTTAAAAATATCTATAGAATTGTATCTTTTTTATAATTTTATTCGTATTTTAGAAACTTATGCACTATTTTTGCACCTTGATTCGGGTCATAAAGCCCGTTTAAGCCTTTCCCAGAGGGGGTTTGGCGTGTGTATAGGGATAAATTACACATTATATATAATTAATAGTTAATAACCAAAGAGAGAGAATTTATGAAACAAAGACTAACAATGTTTATGATCAGCCTCTTCCTCTTCGCAGGTAGTGCGCTGGCACAGACAAAAGTGTCCGGTACTGTGCTCTCACAGGAAGACGGACAGCCCATCATCGGTGCTGCTGTCAAGGTGGACGGTACAAGTACTGGTATGTTGACAGACGTTAATGGTCGCTTCTCGCTGACTCTGCCCGAGGGCAAGAACCAGATCACGATTTCGTATCTGGGTTACGTGAGCCAGACCTTGAAGGCCAAGAACAACATGCGCGTCTTCCTGAAAAGTGACGCCGCTGCCCTCGACGAGGTGATTGTGGTGGCCTATGGTACACAGAAGAAGTCAGCCTTCACAGGTTCGGCTGCCCAGGTGGACGCCAAGAAGATTGAGGCCCATGTTGCGTCGAACGTGACGACAGCACTGGCAGGTGCTGCCCCTGGCGTACAGCTGATTAGCGACAGTGGTGACCCCGTATCAGGTGCTCCTGCTATCCGCATCCGTGGTGTCGGCTCGCTTTATGCCGGTAACGCACCGCTGATCATTCTTGACGGTATGCCCTACGATGGTAACATCAACTCCATCAACCCGAACGACGTAGAGTCGATGACCGTGCTGAAAGATGCTTCTGCCAGCGCCATCTACGGTTCACGTGGTGCCAACGGTGTGGTACTCATCACCACCAAGAAGGGCCGCAGTCAGGATGCAGAGATCAAGCTCGACGCCAAGTGGGGTTCCAACAGCCGTCTGATTCCGCAGTACGACGTCATCAAGGATCCCGGTCAGTACTATGAGATGGCTTACAAGAAGCTCTACAACTCACAGATCTATGCCGGTAAGAGTGCTGCCGAGGCTTATGCCTTTGCTGATGCCAACCTCCTCAACGAGCGTAACGGCGGTCTGGGATATCTGGTTTATACCGTACCCGAGGGTGAGAAGCTCATCGGTTCGAACTTCAAGCTGAACCCGAATGCAACACTGGGTTACAGATACGACGTGAAAGACAAGGATGGTAACATCACGGATTCTTACTACTATACTCCCGATGACTGGTATGACGAGACTTTCCACAACTCATTCCGTCAGGAATACAACCTCAGCTTCAGCGGTGTTACCGACAGGCTGAACTATTACGGTAGCATTGGCTATCTGGAAGATGGCGGTATTGTGAACCATTCCAAGAGACAGCGCTACACCGCACGCGTAAACCTGGACTATCAGGTGAAGAAGTGGTTGAAGTTCGCTTCAAACGTCGGCTATACACACTCTGATTCCGAGCAGCCTTCTTACAGCAGCTCTTGGGGCTCGAGCGGCAACCTGTTCTACATCACGAACAACATGGGTCCGATCTATCCGCTGTATGTACGTAACGGTGACGGCACCATCAAGCACGATGAGAACGGCCTGACTGTTTACGACGCTAACCAGACACCGTTCACCCGTCCGAGTGTGGTCGGTAATGCTGTCCGCGACAATGAGGTCAACCAGCGCCAGGACTATCGCGACGACTTCAACGGCAAGTTCTCTGGCATCATCACACCTCTGGAGGGTCTGACACTGACCGCCAGCATCGGTGTTTCGGCTCGTAACCGCCGTTACAATGCACTCTATAGCCAGTTCGGTTCTCAATCTGCTACCGATGGCTCCGCTTACGTATTGCATACCCGCTACTTCAATGTAACCAACCAGTATCTGGCCAACTATCGCACCAGTTTCGCAGAGGATACCCATCATCTGGAACTCCTCGCCGGTTATGAGCAGTACAAGATGAAGTATCAGGAGTTGTCAGGTTCTAACGACCACCTCTACAACCCCCTCATTGGCGAACTTAACAATGCCGGTGGTTCTGAGAACAAGGATCCTCAGTCTTTGACAGACAACTACATGAACGAAGGTTTCCTCGGTCGTGTACAGTATGACTACATGGAGAAGTATTTCATCAGCGGTTCTATCCGTCGTGATGCTTCAAGCCGTTTCGCTCCCGGACACCGCTGGGGTACCTTCGGCAGCGTTGGTGCGGCATGGGAAATGAAGAAGGAGAGTTTCATGGATAACGTGAAGTGGATTGACATGTTGAAACTCAAGGCCAGCTATGGTGCTCAGGGTAACGACAACATTCTCGACAGCAACGGCTACGACCAGTACTATGCTTACGCAGCCCAGTACCAGCCTTCATGGAGCTCAGCCTCCGGCTATAGCCTGAAGATGACCTGGAGCGGTAACGAGGAACTGACATGGGAGAAGTCAAAGGCGTTCAACATCGGTGTCGACTTCGCACTGTTTAAGAACCGCCTCACTGGTACCCTTGAGTACTTCAGCCGCAAGACCAGCGACATGCTCTACTTCAAGGACGTTCCCCTGTCATCAGGTAACGTGACGGGCTTCATTCCTGTGAACATTGGTTCTATGACCAACCGCGGTATCGAGTTCAACGTCGACGGTGTACTGGTTAGGAACAGCAACGTGGAATGGCGCATGAACCTGAACCTGACACACTATAAGAATGAAATCACAGAACTCGACCCGAGCGTCGCAGAGGAAGGTATCAAGACTGGTTCCAGAATCCTTCGCATCGGTGGCTCTATCTACAATGCCTACATGCGTAAATACGCTGGTGTTGATCCCAAGACTGGTAAGGGTCTGTACTACTATAAGGAGTATGAGAAGAACGCTGATGGTACTCCCAAGACGGATGAAAATGGTAAAACGATCTACACTGGCCGCGACCTGACCACAGACGTATTCTCTGATGCCGACCAGTATGACTTAGGCACGATCATGCCTACCATCTATGGTGGTCTCGGTACGACCGTAAACGCATACGGCTTCGACTTCAGCGCACAGCTGAGCTTCCAGCTGGGTGGTAAGGTTTACGACTCAACCTATCAGGCTCTGATGCACACTCAGAACAATATCGGTAGTGCCTGGCACAAGGATGCCATGAACGCATGGTCTTACGACAACCAGGGCAGCGACATCCCCCGTCTCGACGGCGACACCCAGGTGGGTCAGACATCTGTCGACCGCTTCCTGGTCAGCTCTGACTATCTGAGCATCAACAACGTGCAGCTGGGATACACCTTCCCCAAGAAGCTCATCTCTCCGCTCACGCTCTCTGCACTGCGTGTCTATGTGGCTGTTGAGAACCTGGCTGTCATCTCTGCCCGCAAGGGTCTTGATCCCCGCTTCTCTATGACCGTCGGCGGCTACAGCTCCGGTATGGGTATGACCACTTCTTCTTACTCAGCCATGCGTACCATCACCGCAGGTCTGACTGTATCGTTCTAATATAATGTTGAAATGTAGAAAAAGTAAAATCAAAGCAATATGAAAATATACAGATTATCATATCTTGCGATGGCTGGTCTGATGACACTCGCCTCCTGCGACGATGTCAACAAAATGAATCCGGCAAGCGGCAACCTGACCTATGATCAGGTACAAGAGGCGAAGGAGCTGGTTCCTGCGCGTGCCGAAGCATCATTCTCGGCAATGTTTACCATGATGGGACTGCCCAACGGTGTCTTCAACCGTACCTCTCCCCGTGCTGATGACTTCGGATTTGTCATGAGCGCCATCTCCTGCGACGCAGAGGGTCCCGACTACCTCTACGACGACAGCGGTTACAACTGGTTCTCTGTCTGCGGTGAGTATTCTTCCCGTAACGCCAACTACGCTAACCCTTACATCCGTTATGCAACTCCTTATAACCAGATTAAGATTGCAAACGACCTGATTAAGGACAACGCAGAACTGGCTAACGATCAGCAGAAGAACATGGTGGCCCAGGCCCATGCTGCCCGTGCCTTCAGCTATCTGGCTCTCGTACAGTATTTCCAGTTCAACTATCAGATTGCGAAGGATAAGCCCTCAGTGCCCATCGTCACTGAAGAAACGGAGGACTTCACGCACAATCCCCGTGCTACCGTGGGCGAGGTCTATGAGCTGATCATGTCCGACCTCGACTATGCCATTGCCAATCTGACAGATGCCCGTACCAGCAAGGATCGCATCAACGTCAACGTGGCCTACGGTCTCCGTGCCCGTGCCAACCTGATTATGGGTAACTGGGCACAGGCTGCCGCTGATGCAGAGAAGGCCATGGAGGGATTCACGCCCGCTTCTATCGAGGAAGTGTCAACTCCGTCATTTGTCAGTATCAATGAGCACAACTGGATCTGGGGTATTCAGATTACCCAGAACATGATTCTTGTCTCTGGCTATCCCACCTCTAGTTCATGGCTGTCCAGCTTCTCTGCCAACTCTTACACAGCTGGCGCTGGCTGCTATGCCATGATCAACACCCTGCTCTACAATAAGATTCCCGCAACCGACGTCCGTAAGGGCTGGTGGGTTGACGAGAACCTGCACTCTCCGCTGCTGAGCACGATCTCTTGGAATGATGTGACAGGCGACGAGATCTCCACCTATGAAATCGACGACGTCAAGATGGCGTTCAATCCCTATACCAATGTCAAGTTCGGTATGAAGGACGGCATCGGCTCAGAGAACAACATCAACGACTTCCCTCTGATGCGTGTCGAGGAGATGATCCTCATCCAGGCCGAGGCTCTTGCAAGAAGCGGCAACGAGGCTCAGGGCCGTCAGATTCTCGAAAACTTCGTGAAGACCTACCGCGATCCTGAATACGATTCAAACGCCGGTGGCCGTAACTTGTTCGACGAGATCTGGTATCAGCGTCGTGTAGAGCTCTGGGGCGAGGGCTTCGCCATGAGCGACATCATGCGTCTGCAGAAGCCTGTGGTACGTTTCCACGACGCTACCAACAACCAGCCTGCAGCCTTCCGTTTCAACATCTCTCCTGACGATCCCTGGCTGCTGATGCGCTTCTGCGACAGCGAGACCAATACCAATCTGGATATTGTGAACAATACCGGTGGTAGGCAGCCTGAGCAGGATCAGAATCCTAACCTGCGCGATGGCGTAACAGACTAAAGGTAATTAATTTAAAGTAATAGTTAAGAGTTATGAAGATTAACAAAATATTCCTGATGGCAGGCGTCGCTATGATGAGCTTCTTGGCAACATCCTGTAGCAACGATGATGATTACGCTCCCGGAGCTCCAACCAACTCACAGGGACTGAACGTCTATCTCGACACTGAGGAGAATGTGGCACTGCCCCTTGACGGAAACACATTTGAAGTCAGATTCGTACGTAACAACACCAGCGGAGAGCTGACCATCCCCGTGAACTTCTCGACTCCTACGCCTGAGATTTTCACAAGCGTGCCCAGTAGCGTAACATTCCCCAGCGGCGCTGAGGAGGCTACCATCACGATTACATGTAATCCCGACATGGAGGTCTTCCACACCTATCGTGCCACGATCACCATCGATGAGCAGTACACCACTCAGTATGCCGACGACGAGACCAACAGTCCGAAGGCTGAGCTGAACGTGGTCAAGGAAGACTTCAAGCCTTTCAAGACAGGTACCTACTACTCACAGTTCTTCGAGACAGAGGAGCCCGGAACAGTGCTGGAATACTCAGAGATGAAAAATATGTACCGCTTCAAGCACGTAGCTGCTGCTGCTGACCAGACCTACACCTTCGTAGTGGATGATGAGAACAACATTCATGTCAATGAGGCCAAGATTGAAACGGCTTACGTTCATCCCTCATACGGTGTCATCACAGCCAACCGCACGAATGAGCCCTCATTGATCGAGGTCGAGGACGGTGTAACAACTTACTACATCAACTTCGAGTACACGGTTTCTGCAGGTTCGTTCGGCACCGCTTATGATTACTTCGTAGTGGATTAAGTGACATGATGAAACGTGCTTTTACACTATATGCATTAGTGGCTATCCTTGGGGTAGCCACTTATGCTTCTGACCGTACTGAGGCTGAGATGCGGGCCATCGCAGGCCAGCAGCTGCTCGGAGCGATGTCGAAGGGAACAGGCCCCGCAGCCATGAACGTGAAGCTGGAGAAGAAGTTCAAGCACCTCTCCGTCTATAGCGCTGAGGGCCGTGGATTCGTGGTCGTCAGCCGCGACGACACCTTCCCCGCCATCCTGGGAAGATCCACGACAGCCATCGACATGAACAATCTGCCCGACGGCTTCCGCTGGTGGCTCGAAGAAGCCAACAGCTCGATACAGCGCAGACTGGACAACGGCGACTGGTACGTCCCCTTACACGCAGTGACGGTGGAACCCTTCCTCACCACCAAGTGGGACCAGGGGAAACCGTACAACCTCTTGTGTCCTAAGATCGCGACAGACAACTGTCCTACAGGCTGTGTGGCAACTGCTGCCGCCCAGATCATGAAGTACTACAACTATCCAGAACAGGGCGAGGGTGAGGGGGTCTACAAGAAGAACGGGCTCCCCAAGACCAAGGTGATCAACAGCGTGTACGACTGGGCAAACATGAAGAATACCTACGCCAAGACGCAGACCAAGCTGACGAACGAGACCGAAGCCGTCGCCACCCTGATGGCCGACGTAGGTGCTGCCTGCGGCATGGAGTACACAGCCAGCTACGGCAGTGCATCGTTCGACGAATGCGCCCGTGGGCTGATTCACAACATGAAGTACGACTCCCTGTCGCTGCGCTGTTTGTACCGCTCTTACTATAACGACATGGAATGGGCAGACATGATCTACACCGAGCTGACCAACAAGCGCCCGGTCATGTATGGAGGCGCACCAGTCGACGGCACTGCAGGACACGCCTTCGTGTTCCACGGCCTCGATGCCGACGGTAAAGTCTACGTCAACTGGGGATGGAGCGGCACCTGCGACGGCTACTACGACATCAATCTGCTGCAGCCAGGCAAGGAAGCCGTACAGAAGGGAGACTATAGTGCCTACGGCCACATGCTCTTCAACTTCAATCCCACCCAGACGCCTGAGGAGGGAACGGAGGAAGTGAGTGTCTGGATCACAGACACACTCTCCTACTTCACGATGAAAGATGACTCACTGTACTTGAATGCCCATGGTATGTACAACATCAACTACCGCGACTTCAGGGGAACGGTCCTCATTGCCTTAGAGAACATCAATGGCGCAGAAGACGACAATTGCTACTTTATCATCTATGACACGGAGGATGAGGAAGCAGAGCCAGTAAAGTCAGATGTTGGCTTCGTATTCGACGAAGACCCGCAAGTATTGGGCTGTGTGTCTGTTTGCTACTTGAAGAACGACAGCATCAAACCCGGTACGTATATTGTCACGTTAGGTTCGATGGGCATCTATGAGTCGCAAGTATCACCTGCGCGATATCTCAATGGCGTGAAATGCCAGGCCAAGTTAGTGAAGGGGACTGACGGCTCGTTAGAGCTCACAGACTTTACGCCCACAGCCATTCAGGACGTGAAGCGCACCGTCTGCCCCACCCCCAGCACCTCGAAGGTCTACGACCTGCGCGGACGTCAGGTGACCAACACCCCGTCACGCCGCGGAATCTATATCACAGGAGGCAAGAAAGTCATCAGATAATCCGTTTCTCCTCTTACAACTTATTTCGCCTCTTGCAGCACGCAGCTACAAGAGGCGATTTTCGCTTATGAAGAAGCGCCAGACATTCCCTCGTTCAGACCACCCCTAACCCCTCCTAACTCAGGAGGGGAAACCAAGCGCTCCTTTTTTCCACAGATTATACCTCGCCCGAAGTTCCTCCAACCACCCGCAAACGCGTTTCAGATCCTCGATAGCTACACGACTGGGGATATTATACACCTCCGCATGCCTGCACTTCGTCACCTCCCAAAGCGTAAAGTGAGGCGATAAACGAATTGATTAATACTTTCTTTTTCCATCTTGTTTTTCGTTTTGAAACATGAAACGCGAAACGCAATTTGTTTTGTCGTTTCGCGTTTCGCGTTGCAAAACGAAAATTAATTTGTTCAGTGATAGTTGTTTTGCCACATTAAAATTATATATATATTAATATATAATATATTATATATTAATATATATATAATTCATAAGAAACATTTTTCTTATTTGAAAAAGTGTTTTGCAACGCGAAACGCGAAACGGATAAAAAGAACTAAAGCGTGAAATTTTATTACATTTCACCCAATGCCAGCCTCTTCTGGAACAATGGTCTAAGTAAGCAGGAAGTATAGTTAGACTAAAGTCGAAGTTTAAAGAAAGTAAAGTCGAATTTTAGTCTAAGTAAAGAAAGAAGAACAAAATGACAGATTAACAGACTAACATATAAGAGGTTAATGGCAGCTCAAGGCTGCCCGACATGTTGGTAAATAATGTTTACTTCCGCAGGAAGAAAGTTGCGACGCGAAGAGGTGTGTAATACGTAACTTTGTACCGCCAAAATTTCGTAATTTAAAACCACCAGAAATTGGCAAAGTTAAATAACCAACAATGGTAAGTAATAAAATCGGGATTAGGTAGCG
>JAEEGG010006731.1_pt1 | contig 26835 bp, 27 predicted proteins | sample 9134161 | NCBI WGS metagenome assembly JAEEGG01 (sample SAMN16246543, study PRJNA631951) | gut metagenome | biome: gut microbiome; feature: rumen; material: CR-attached | host: Bos | place: Iran: Karaj | collected 2018-10 | reverse complement strand
TGTTGGTCAATTTCCTCGATATCTCCACTTGATTGCTCATTTAACTTGCCACTTGCAAGACCTACCGTATCGAGTATCGAAAGAGGTCTTTTCCACAAAATAATGCCATCGTGTAGGAGCATTACGCCTGGATTCGACCGGCATATGGTCTCGACAATCGTGACATCGGTGAAGACAAACCGGTATTCGGCGCCCGTATTGAACTTCCACCGTTCGAGCTGTCTCGGGTCACGTGCCGTCAGACAGAGGAATGCATATCCGTTGTCCTCGGCGTATTCCGAAAGCTGTTCGATGCGGTCGATGTCATGCTGCGAAGCCTTGTCCAGCGAATGGCTCAACAGCAGGAAGGTATATCCGGGCCGCGAAAGGATCGAGTCGGTGATGACGTTGCCTTCGGCATCCAGCACGAAGAAGTCGATGTGCTCGTTGGAACCTGCTCCTTCCCTATCGTCGGATCGGTCGTCGTTCGGCACCTCAATCGTTTCGACAAATGTCCAGCCCTCTTCCTCGGAAGGCAGCTCCTCGAGCGGGAACTGCTGTCGGACGCCATCCTTTTCATAGACACAGATGTAGGAACTTCCCGCCTTGTCTTCCTGCAGCTGCCCCTCTCCCATCACAGCCGCCTTGAGATCGGTGCCCGGCTTGAAGGGACGGAAGTCGATGAAGGGCTCGCGCCAGGTGCCCAGCCAGCAGAGCCAGACGACGCAGCCGAACAGCCAATAGATGTTGACGAAATAGAACGTGCTCCCCAACAGCCTGTACATCAGGTTTCTGCGCAGCCAAAGCAGGACAATCATCGCATCGAGCACCAGGTTCTTGGCGAGGGTCTGCCCGTTGGTGAGATGGACGGCATCGCCGAAGCAGCCGCAATCCTGTATGGCTTCGGTCATCGCCAGCCAGAGCGTCAGCGGCGTGAACACCAGCATCAGAAGGGAACTGACCAGCAGCGTCAGGATGCGTGCATGACCAAGCAGGAGGTTGACGCCGCACAGGAACTCCGCGATGCACAGCAGCCAAGCCAGACCCATCGACAGGTCGGTCAGCATGCCGAACCCGAAGTATTGCAGGTATTCGGTGATCTTGATGGAAGTGCCCACCGGATCGATACACTTCACCAGGCCGCTGAAGATGAACACAGCGGCAACGGCGAACTGAACGATTCTGACCACATTCCTCATACGCTGCTGCCCTCCCCTTCGCAGACGAGCTTGATGAGTGCGAAGAGCGAATAGTTCACCATGTCCATATAGTTGGCATCGATGCCTTCGCTGATCAGGGTGTGCCCCTTGTGGTCCTCGATCTGCTTGGTCCTTTCGATCTTCATCAGAATAAGGTCCACGTAGCTCGAGATACGCATCAGGCGCCACGCCTCGTCGTAGTCATGGTTCTTGGCTTCGAGCAGCGTGAGCGTCTTGTTCATGTATTTGTCGTAGAGTTCCACGACCTTTTCGGCATCCATATCAACGTGGTCCGCCGGTCCGAATTCGAGCTGGATCAGCCCCATCAGGCCATAGTTGACGATGCCGATGAATTCCGGCTGGATGCCCTCGCCCACTTTCGATTCGCCCTTGATCTGGAGCGAACGGATGCGGTTGGCCTTGATGAGCAACTGGTCGGTGACCGATTCGGGACGCATGATGCGCCACGAGGCACCATAGTCGTATGTCTTCTTGGTGAACACGTCACGGCAGATCTGGGTGACGGCCTTCAGTTCTTCTTGTGTTGTCATTGGATGAATACTATTTTTATTTCTGACGGATGACCACCGGCTCGAAAATGTTGAACGGCGCGTTGACGAGCTGCTTCATCTCCTCGTCGGGCGTGTAGGCGATGCGTTGGATCTCGCCCTGGTTCGAATTGATCATCTGGAATCGGCCGATGCCCTTCACTTCCACCTCCTCGCCCCGGTGCAGGGAAGCCAGCACCATCTGCACCAGCGCCGACAGGAAGCTGCCGACCTCGGGCGCAGAAGTCCGTGCCGTTTCGGCCAGCTGCCTTTCGAGCAGGCCGTGTTCCACGCTCGTGTCCTCGGGTTGCATGCGGTAGGTGATGCGCGGCGGATAGAGCGTCTGCAGGCCCGTCTCGGGGTCTTCCTTGATGTATTCCGGATGCTTGTGCGAAGTGAAGGTCCCCAGGCCGGGCAATGTCACGGGAATCTGCTCCACACCCGCGCTGGCCATCAGCCGGCTCAAGGCAGAAAGCAGCATGGTGCATTGCGGACGGTCCAGATGGCACGTTTTTTGCAAATTCGAAATAAAATCCTTCTGGGTCATTTTTTGTGTCAGATTGGTGTGCAAAAATAATGATTTTTCTCCAAACTTGTCACATTTTTAGATAATAAATGTAAAATAATTGCAAAAAAGGGGTACATTCTCAAATTTTTTTCCTATTTTTGCATCAAAATCCAGGACTTTTTGTCCACGATCATAAACTATTTTCAACGAAATGACAAACAAATTCAACTCACGCGTGAAGCAGATTCTGCAGTACAGCCAGCGCGAGGCAGAGCGATTCCACAGCCCACTCATCAAGACCGAGCACGTCATGCTGGGTATTCTGCGCGACGGTCAGGGGCGTGCCATCGAGGCTTTGCTCCGCCAGGGGGTCGATATTGCCCGTCTGCGTATGAGTATCGAACAGAGCATATACAACACGACCAGCGACAATTACGACAGCGTCCCCAACAGCGACAGCGGGGCTACCGATACGCTCGACGAGAACGAGCAGCACCTGTCGCGCGACTGTGACCGTACGCTCAAGCTCAGCCAGCTCGAGGCACGCATGATGAAGGAGCAGACCATTGCCCCCGAACACATCGTCCTGGCTATGCTGAAGGACGACCGCAGCGTGGTCAGCCAGATCCTGATGCAGTATAATGTGGATTACTCGTCCTACTACAAGCAGGTGGCCGAGCTCGGTCACATCGACCCCAGCGATCAGAATAATGCGCGTGCCCATGGCTTGACACGCGACGACAACCAGGCCGACAACAAACGGCAGGAGACTACTGATGAGGAGGAGAACGACGACATGTACAGCGAAAGCTTCGATGACGAGGAGGACGAGGAAGAGGACGGCCCCATGGGCAACCAGGCTTCGCGTACCCGCAAGCGCAAGCAGGGGCAGCAGGCCGAATCGAGTACGCCGGCCCTCGACAAGTTCGGCTTCGACCTGACTCAAGCCGCCAAGGAAGGCAAACTCGACCCCGTGGTGGGACGTGCCGACGAAATCGAGCGCCTCACGCAGATCCTGTCGCGCCGCAAGAAGAACAACCCCATCCTCATCGGCGAACCCGGTGTCGGCAAGAGCGCCATCGTCGAAGGCCTCGCCCAGCGCATCATCGAGAAGAAGGTCTCCTGGCTACTCACCGACAAGCGCGTCATCAGCCTCGATATGGCCGGACTCGTGGCCGGTACCAAGTATCGTGGTCAGTTTGAGGAACGTCTGAAGGCCGTCATCCGCGAGCTGGAGGACAACAAGGACATCATCCTCTATATCGACGAGATCCACACCATGGTGGGCGCCGGCAATGCCCAGGGTTCGATGGATGCTGCCAATATGCTGAAGCCCGCCCTCAGTCGCGGCGAGATCCAGTGCATTGGTTCGACCACCATCGACGAATACCGCAAGACCATCGAAAAAGACGGTGCCCTGGAGCGCCGCTTCCAGAAGGTCATGGTCGAACCCACTTCGGCCGACGACACCCTCACCATCCTGCGCAACATACGCGACCGCTACGAGGAGCATCACAACGTGCACTTCACCGACGAAGCCCTCGAAGCCTGCGTCCGGCTCACCGACCGATACGTCACCGACCGCAACTTCCCCGACAAGGCCATCGACGCCATGGACGAAGCCGGTTCACGCATGCACCTCTATTCGTCCAACCAGCCCACTATCTTCGCCGAACTCGAATCCAAGATCGAGGAGACCAAGCGCCTGAAGGACGAGGCCATCATCAGCCAGACGTTCGAAGTGGCCGCCTCGTGCCGCGACCGCCAGCGCACCCTCGAGCAGCAGCTCAAGGAGGAGCGCCGCAAGTGGGCCGAAGAACAGAAGAGCAATCGCGTGGAGGTCACCGCCGAGGTCATTGCCGAATGTGTGGCCAAGATGACGGGGATTCCCGTCCAGAAGGTGGCCGCTACCGAAGGACAGAAGCTCCTGGCTCTCAAGGGCATCATGAAGAGCAAGGTCATCGGACAGGATGACGCCATCGACAAGGTGGTGCGTGCCATCCAGCGCAACCGCATCGGTCTCAGAGACCCTGCCAAGCCCATCGGCACCTTCCTCTTCCTCGGACCGACGGGTGTCGGCAAGACCTATCTGGCCAAGATTCTGGCCGAAGAGATGTTCTCGACCAAGGACAGCCTGATCCGTGTGGATATGAGCGAGTACATGGAGAAGTACAGCGTGTCGCGTCTCATCGGTGCGCCTCCCGGCTATGTCGGCTACGACGAGGGCGGACAGCTCACCGAACGTGTGCGCCGTCATCCCTACTCGGTTGTCCTCTTCGACGAGATTGAGAAGGCCCATCCCGATGTATTCAACCTGATGCTCCAGATCTTCGACGAGGGCCACCTCACCGATTCGCTCGGCCACAAGGTTTCGTTCAAGAACACCATCATCATCCTCACCTCGAATGTCGGCAGCCGCCAGGTCAAGGAATTTGGCACGGGCATCGGTTTCGCTTCCCGCTCTGAACAGGAGGAGAACCAGGCTGCCCAGTCGATTGTCATGAAGGCGCTGCGCAAGACCTTCGCCCCCGAGTTTCTGAACCGTATCGACGATATCGTCAGCTTCAACCAGCTCGGAAAGAGCGATATCCGTCGGATTGTCGATCTGGAGCTCGATGCCGTGATCAAGCGTCTCACTGGCCTCGGCTATGACATTGCGGTCGCCGATGCCGCCAAGGAGTTCCTCGGCGAGAAGGGCTACGACAAGCAGTATGGCGCCCGTCCGCTCAAGCGTGCCGTCCAGCAGTATGTAGAGGATATGCTCTGCGAACAGATGCTCGAACACCAGGGAGAAACCGGCATCCGCATCACCATCGACAAAGACCCGGACAAGGATTCCACCATCGCCCGGTTCGAAAAGAACAATTCCTGATAATTTATAGTGGCTATAGTTTTATAGCCACTATTGTTGTTTTTTAGTTCCTATAGTTTTTTATAGTACCTATAGTAATTATTGTTCCTATATTTTCAAAAGCGACTGCTTTTGACAAAGAATTCTGCTTCATGCAAGTCTCGAGAATTGCGTTGACCATCCTTTTTGTTGCAGGAGCTGCACTGGCTTCTGCACAGACATCGTCTGTCCTCATCAATGAAATCTGCCCGTCGAACATCGACCAGTGGGTCGATCCGTCGTTCAACTACGGCGGGTGGGTCGAGCTCTACAACCCCACGAATTCGCCCGTTTCGCTCACCGGGTGGTACCTGAGCGACGACAAGGACAAGCTGAAGAAGGCGCGTATCAACCAATCCACCTATCTGCCTGGCTACGGCTACGTTACCCTTTGGTTCGACCATTACAGCAAATGGTCCACCAAGACCATCGACATGAAGCTTGATTGCGATGGAGCTTCGCTCTACCTGAGCGACAGTCAGGGGAAACTGGTTGCCTCACTCGACTATCCCGAAGCCGTATCCCGCTGTTCGTGGGCTCGAACCTCTGATGGTGGCGGCACATGGAGCTATTGTGCCACCCCAACGCCCGGCAAGAGCAATAAGGACTGCAAATTCGCGACCAAGCGTCTGGACGAACCCGAAATCGACACGCCTTCGCAAACCTTCGCTTCGGGCACCATCAACCTGAAGGTAACCATCCCCGAAGGCTGCACCCTGCGCTACACCCTCGATGGCAGCGCGCCCACCGAAACCAGCGGCTACACCTCGCTGACAGGCATTTTCTCCACCACGGTCACCCGCATGTTCCGTTTCCGGCTCTTCCGCGACGGCTACCTGCCAAGCCCAGTCGCCACGCGCACCCTTATTCGCAGCACGCAAAGCATCGACCTGCCCATACTTTCCATCGTCGGCACACAAGCCAATTTCTATGGCGATTCGCTGGGCATCTTCGTCAAGGGCGTCAATGGTCGCGCGGGCAACGGACAGAGCAGCAAATGCAACTTCAACATGGATTGGGAGCGTCCCTCGGTCTTCGAATATTTCTCGGCCGGGGGCGAACTGCTCTTCGCACAGGAGGCCGGCATCGAACGCTGCGGCGGCTGGAGCCGTGCCTGGAACCCCGCTTCGTTCAAGATTAAGGCCAACAAGCGCTACGAGGGACAAGGCAACCTGCTTTACCCCTTCTTCGACGAGAAGCCCTACCTCAAGCACAAGGCGCTGCAGGTACGCAACGGCGGTAATGACAACGGATGCCGCGTGCGTGATGTCATCCTCCAGCAGATCATCGCAACGTCGGGCATCGACATCGACTACCAGGCCTACCAGCCCGTAGCCCACTTCATCAACGGCGTCTGGAAGGGTGCCATCAACCTGCGCGAACCCAACAACAAGCAGTTCGTCTATGCCAACTACGGCTACGACGACAAGGAGATCGATCAGTTCGAGATGTCGCCCGACTCGGGCTATTGCCAGAAGTGCGGCACCCCCGAAGCCATGCAGCAGCTCTACACACTCTCGAAATCGGCGTCGAACGAAAGTGTCTATCGCCAGATCTGCGACCTGCTCGACATGGACGAGTACTGCAACTACATGGCCGCCCAGTTCTACATGCGGAACAGCGACTGGCCCCAGAACAACCTGAAGGGCTGGCGACCGCGTTTCGACAAGGGCCGCTTCCGCTTCGTCCTCTACGACCTCGATGCCTTCGATTGGACCGATTCGCCCTTCTATACCTTCGCCAACAAGCAGACCTACACCTTCGACCGCCTCTACGGCGAATCCGTATCCCGCATCACCGAGGAGATAAAGCTGGTGACCATTTTCCTTAACCTCCTGAACAACGACGAGTTCCGCAAGAAGTTCATCGACACGTTCTGCCTCGTCACCTACTCGGTCTTCGAACCCGCGCGTTGTGCCGAAATCGCCGATGCCATTGCCAATCGCGTGGCACATACCCAGTCGCTCTACAACAACGAATCGCCCTGGTGGACCACCAACGAACTGAAGAACGCGCTTACCGCCACGCGACAATCCACCCTGATGCGCCTGCTGAAGAGTTATAGCCGCATGAAGCTCTCTTCGCATACGGCCCGCACAGCTTCGCTTCGCGCCAACATCCCCGAAGCACGCCTGACATTCAACGATATGCCTATCCCTACCGGCCGCTTCGAGGGACAGTATTACGCGCCTCTTACGGTCAAGGCCGAGGCACCTTCGAACTATCGGTTTGTGGGATGGCGCGAAGCTTCGACCAAGGCCACCGAAGTCTTTCCCTCCTACCAGACGTGGCGTTACTACGACAAGGGTTCGCTCGACGGAACCAACTGGAAGTCTGCCGACTACAACGATTCCAACTGGGCATCGGGCGCTGCACCGCTGGGCTACTTCGTGGGCGGCAACCGCTATTACGCCACCACAATCAGCTACGGCTACGATGTCAACAACAAGTATCCCACCTATTATTTCCGCACGTTGTTCAACCTGGCCGAACAACCTTCCGCAACCGATATCTTTACGCTCAACTTTACGGTTGACGACGGCATGATTATCTATGTCAACGGCGTTGAGGCTGCCCGCTACAACATGCCTGGTGGAAACATCAGCTACAACAACTACGCCACAAGCTATGCTCCGGGCAATCCCGATACCGGTTCTCTGACACTCAAGGCCGAGCTTTTCCATGCGGGGAATAATGTCATTGCCGTGGAGGTTCACAACAATTCTGCCACCTCTACCGACATCTATTGGAGTGCTTCGTTGTCGATTGCCAACACCTCGGGTGGCGCCCTTGTCAGCCAGGAGCCTGAGTTGAAGCTCACCGCCACGGACAGCAAGCTTATCGCCTGTTTCGAGCCTATTGCTTCGGAAGGGACAAGCATCCCCCCTGTCATCATCAACGAGGTCAGCGCCAACAACGGTATCTATATCAACGATTTGCAGAAAAAAGCCGATTGGATTGAACTTTACAATACCACCGACCGCGACATCGACCTCACGGACGTCTATCTCTCCAATGACCCGGCGAATCCCGAGCTTTGGCAAATTGCTGCACCTGCGGCTGCTTCTTCCGACAATGCCAATCTCCCATCGGGTGGCACTCCGGTGACTATCCTCCCTGCTCACAGCTACCGCATCATCTGGTGCGACAAGCAGGAAGGCATCCGCGACCTCCATGCTCCCTTCAAGCTGGCCAACAGCGAGCAGAAGCTCGTCCTCTCGGCTGCCGACGGTTCCTGGCACGACACGTTCACCTACACCGCCCACGGCACCACTGAAACCATCGGACGCTATCCCGATGCCTCGCGAAACGTCTATTGCCTCACGCGTCCTACCATCGACAAGACCAACGAGCTTTCCACTCTCAGCACAACGGTCCGCCAGCCCGATGCCGAAGCCATCCAGCAGATTCTGCCCGACGACTTCTGGTCTGACGACTACACCATCTATGATCTAAGCGGCCGCCTCGTCCGCGAAGGTTCCGGCTCCCTCACCGAGTCACTTCCTGCCGGTGCCTATGTAGTTCGCACCAAGGGACAGGCGTTCAAGGTCATGGTACCGTGATAAAACGTTAGATGTACTACCTGTGTACACTTAGTCCCATCTTGCCGTGAGATTGTACTACCTGTGGACACATGATACAATCTTGGAGTGAGATTGTACTGGTGGTGGACACTTAGTACAATCTTGCAGTGAGAATGTACTACCTGCGGACACATGATACAATCGTAGAGTTAGATTGGACTGGTGGTGGACACTTAGTACAATCTTGCAGTGAGAATGTACTACCTGCGGACACATGATACAATCGTAGAGTGAGATTGTACTGACGGTGGACACTTGATACATTTGAAGATATAGATAGGATATCTAACGAACAAGGGCCTGCAACATATGCTGCAGACCCTTGTTTTATTCGCGGACAGGCGTGGATGGGGGCAAGTCGTACATGACTCGGGCATGATTGGTGCGAATCAGCTGTTTTTGGATCGTGTTGCCTGTTTTGCAATCGATTATGTCGCGATAGACCTGTCCATTGCGGTAGATGACACCTTCTTCGCGCGAAAAGTATTCGTTCTCGGCATGGATGTGGAAGGTGTGCGGCTGACTTTCGGTGGCGCGCAGTTCCCCGCACAAATATTCGCCATCGACATGCAGACGAAGCTGATAGGTATTCTGCGTATCGTTGCGGACGCGGTAGTCGATGTAGTTGTACGAGATGCTGGTGCCCGTTCCGAAAGGAATCTGACGACCGAAGTCGGGAAAGAGGTCGAGACCATCGTGATGATGATGTTCGACAATGGTCAGATCGCTGTGGAGCACCATCCAGTGGATCAGGTTCGACAGCTGGCAAAGCCCCCCTCCTATCCCCTGCGAAGGCTGACCTTTCGCGATGACAAGCCCTTCCTTGTAGCCCTTCTTCGCCGTAGTGCGTCCGACGAGTTTCCAGATGGAAAAGGTCTCGCCGGGAGGGATGAGCAGTCCGTCGATGTGCGAAACTGCCAGGGCAAGGTTGGTGGCCTTGTTCTCCTGCAGCTGCATGTTGACGTTGCCCAGGCGGCGACGGATGAGCGAGTTGTGGCGATAGATGAGCACGGGCAGGCTTTCCGTTTCCCGCTGACGGGCAAACCGGGTATTGCCGAAGAGGTCCTTCAGATGACGCTTCAGGATCTCCTTCTCCAAAGAGAGGCGATAGGTGAAGGGCGAAATCTCGCAAAAAAGTCTGCGTTTCATATCGAGTAGTCAGATAGGGGTTATTGCCGGAGCACGATTATTTGCTGACGGCTTTGCTGTTGAATTCGTCGAGCTGCTTGAAGCAATGGCGGTTGATGATCTGCTGAAGCTTGCGGTCGGGATTGTTGAGGATGCGGCAGTCGTAGTCGAAGACCATCATCTCGCCGTTCTCGGCCGTGTAGGGATGCCACAGCGGCAGGCCGAGGGTATTGGGATTTCCATCGTGTGCAAACTTTGCCCACGTGCTGCTCATCACGTCGGCCAGCGCGAGGTCGGCATCAGACGGTTCGGGCAGGTCGTTGGTGGCATGATGGAGCGTGTTGAAGCAGAACATCAGTTCCTGGCCATGCACTGAGCCTTTGTTGAGCGGCGAACGCCAGGTGAACATATACATATAAGTGGGCGCCTTGCGCGACTCGGCGATGGCATCGGCCGTAATCAAGGTCTTCGGTCGGAACAGCCAGTCGATGCTGAGCAGATCCTGCGGCGTGCTGCCGGGCCAAGCTTCGTTCAGGGCGGAGATATAGTCGTCGGTCTCGTTGCCGAAGGTAGGCAACAGGGCTTCGCGGGCCTGCTCGAACGTAAGGTCGTCGTTGTAACGGAGGCGCTGCAGCTCGTTGAAGGTGGTGCCGATGAGGATGGGGATGTCGTCGGAGATTGCAGCAAAACCAGGTTGGAAGGGCTGTTGCAGCAGGGTCTCGCCGTCGGGCGTGGGACCGAATCCCCACATCATGGGCGTGCCGGGCTTGCGGGTGCCGATGCTTGCAGCCATGGCACGTTGTCCCGCAGCATAGAGGCTGTCGTAGGAGACTTCGTTGATGCGTTCGATTTCTGACGGGTCGATGTTGAGTTCCTTGAGCACGGCCTTGCCTAAGGCTTCACTCATAGCCTTGGTATTGACGTTCAGGATGGTGCCGCTCATGATGATGGCCTTGTGGAAGAGTCCCTTGGCCGAAGGCATCGAGAGCAGGGTTCCCACCTTGCCGCCTCCACCCGACTCGCCGAAGATGGTGACGTTCCCCGGGTCGCCGCCGAATTGGGCAATGTTGTCGCGAATCCATTGCAGGGCAGCCACGATGTCGAGCATGCCTACGTTAGCGGAGTATTTGTACTTGTCGGAGCAGGCCGAAAGGTCGAGGAACCCGAGGATGTTCAAGCGGTGGTTGAGGCTGACCACCACCACATCCTTCTTGGCGAGTCCCATGCCCGGATTCCAGGCGGAAGTGCCCGAGTCGAAGCCGCCGCCATGAATCCACAGCATCACGGGACGACGGGCATTGCGGTCGGTGGTCCAGACGTTGAGCACACAAGAATTCTTCTCCGACATCTCGTCTTCGCTCAGCTGACGGCCGTGGGTGAACTGCATGACCTGCGGGCCCCAATGGTCGCAACGGCGCACGCCCTCCCAGGGCGTCACGGGCTTGGGTGGCATGAAACGTTCCACTTCGGCGTAAGGAATCCCGAGGAAAGCCTGTGTGCCTTCCTGTTCGAAACCTTCCACCAGGCCGGAAGTGGTCTCAACGACCAGCTTGTTGTCGTCCTTGCAGCTTGTGAAGGCGGCGAGGGTGAAGAGGGCCGCCGTCACAAGGATAGATTTATTCATGAATGAACAATTATCAATTAACAATTAACAAATAACAATTAACAATTAGCAATTAGAATATAACAATTATCAATTGTTGGTTTGATTCTAATTCATCGGTGAACGGAATGGGTTATTGGTTCTGAACCAATCGAACCTCATAGATTTCGCCAATTTGCTTGTTGGGTTTTGCTACGAACTTCACGCGAACCTGCGTCTTGCCCTGCAGGAGTTCGGCAGGGATGGGATAGGTTTCGTATTTGAACTCCGAGATGCGGTACTTGCCGGTGTTGTTGACTTCCATCACGAGCACATCGTCGATGAGGATATCGAATTCGTGCGTCTTCCACTCTCCCACTCCCCAATACTTGAGGCGGAGGCTGAGGTCGGTGCGGCCGTCGGTCTTCATCAGATAGCTGAAGTAGTGGCCGTCGCGTGCGTCACGATAAAAAACGTCGTTCGAATTGCCCACCTGAGAGCGGTCGGTCTCCATCCGATGGTCCGTCTCGGGCTGCTGTTCGCCGGGCTGAACCTTATCGACCGTGCGTGCCTCCAGCGCCTGACGTTCCTGCTCCTGCCGTGCCAGGTCGTCGAGGTAGCTGCGGTAGCTGCTTTCCGAAAGGGCGAGCCAGTACATCATGTAGCGCGAGTCGTGTATCTCGAAGAAGGGCATCACTTCGTTGTGGATGGGATTCTCCATGCGGGTATTGAGGGTGAAGTGCAGCGGCTTGCCGGCGATGGGCTGGAGCTGGTCGGCGATGACACAGATGTCGTCGTTGATGAGGATGGGTGCCTCGTTGATGGGCAGTTTCTTGCCGCTGGCATATTGTCCGAAGCGGCTGTCATCGGCGATGAGGTGAGCCATGTCCTCGGTACCCGTCTTCATGCCGAGCAGGATGGGGCCGTGCATGAGGGCGATGTACTGGGGTTCGTTGGGCAGATACTTCACGCTGTTGTGCATGGGGAAGGTGATATCGACCACGTCGCCCTTCTTCCAGGGACGGTCGATGCTGACGTAGGACGAGGGGCCTGAGATAAGGTCAATGGGCTTGCCGTTCACCTTCACTTCAAACTCTCCGGGCTTTACCCAGCCGGGGAAACGCACCAGCATGTTGAACGTCGTTCCTTCGTTCTTCTTGGCGGACGGAGTCTGTAGGACGGTGAGGCGGCTGGTTTCGGCATAGGGGAAACCGGTCTCCTGACGGAGCACGATGCCCTTCTCCTTCCAGTTGAGCTGCGAAGGTACAAAGAGGTTGACGTACAGCGCATTGCCTACATGGGTATAGATGAACTGTCCGTACTTGCCGTGGTTCTCCATGCCCGTGCCTACGCAGCACCACATGGCTTCGTTGGGCGCCGAATAGTTTCGATAGTGACGGGGACGAGCAGGCGTGAAATACACGAAACCACCATGCTCGGGATGCTGCGAAGAAAGGATGTGGTTGAAGGTGGCCAGCTCGTAGTAGTCGGCAAAGCGGGCCTCGGGATTGCGGCGATGCAGATCCTCGGTAAGCTTCAGCATGTTGTTGGTGTTGCAGCTCTCGGGACCGTCGATGTCGTTGATGAAGTCCATGCAGGCATCCTTGCTGGGGAAGTGCTCGCGGCGGCTGTTACCGCCAAAGGCCAGCGAACGCTCGCCCGTCACGATGTCCCAGAAGAAGGCGCTGGCGTCGTGGTAGGTCTCATCGCCTGCGAGTTCGGCGATACGTTCGAATCCCACTACCTTCGGCACCTGGGTGTTGGCGTGCATATTGTCGAGGCAGTCCTGCCGCTGCGACATGGGAGTGAGCAGGCGGCGATGCGAGAAGCGACGGGCCACGTCGAGATACTTCGCGTCGCCGGTGATGGCATAGGCATCGGCAAGCACTTCGTTCATGCCGCCGTGCTCGTTGCCCAGCATCCGTTCCATCTGTTCGTCGCTGAGGTTGGCCGTAAGGTCGATTGCCCAGTCGCAGAAGCCGAGGAACAGGTTCTTTGCCTGCTCGTTGCCGCAGTAGAGCCAGGCATCGCGCAGACCGGCATACATCTTGTGCAGGTTATAGAAGGGTGCCCAGGAACCGAAATAGACGTCGAAGTTGCCCTGCTTGAAGGTGCTCCAGATGCGTTCGCTGTTCGGCATTCCGCCCACGTAGCCACGTCCCCACTCGGGATGGTTGCGGGCATTGGCGTCGGCACACTCCTGCAGTTCGCCGATCATATACTCCATGCGCTGGCGGCATTCCTCGTTGCCCGTGGCTGCGTTCAGCGCCATAGCGGTCAGGTAATGGCCGCCTACGTGTCCGTCGAGTCCATCCCAGTTCGGATAGGTCGGAGCCTTGGGTTCCAGTCCAGCCTCCTTGCGATACGGGGCGAGCAGGCGGTCGCAGTCGTATTTCAACAGGGTCTGGATGTTCAGGTCGCGGGCATGCTTCAACGGACCATCCAATATCGTTACATCGCCGAGTGGAAACTCATCGGCATACAGCTTGTCTTGTGCCTGGGACGTAAAGGCGAGTCCCAGCAGTGCGGAAAGGAACAGGATTTTTTTCATCTTTATAATCTTTAATGGTATTCGTTTTACGAAAGTATCTTTTCTTGAATTTTCCAATGGTAACTCCGCTAATAGCCCAGTTCTTCGCCGACCAGGACAACCACGTGCCGGCCCTTTGGGGAATTGCGGAGGAATTGAATGTAGTTGCAGATAGACTGCGGGGAATTGCAGTTGTGGCAGACGCCATCCGCCTGGCAGGGGGTCTGGATGTCGAAACGGGCGGCATTGGTGGGTGCTGCCGTGCTGCGGGCACGGGCAAGAGCAGCCTCGACGTTTTGTGCTACCTTGTTCAGGCCGATGACGAAGATCACCTTCTTCGGCCCCCAGTTGATGGCTGCCACACGGTTGCCGTTGCCGTCGATGTTCACGATGACGCCATCCTCCGAAATCGAGTTGGCGCTGGTGAGATAGACGTCGGTCGTGAAGGCCCGCAGATACATGGCCTGTTTTTCTTCCGGTGTTTCGGCGAGGTCACGGTCGAGCACTTCAAGGGTTCCGCGGCTCCTGAGATAATCGGGTATTCCCAGGTCCCGGACGGTCATGGTGCCACCCCACGTCACAGAGCTTCCATCCTCGATGAGTTCGGAAACCTGCTGTACCGCCTCTTCGGTTGTCGGGCAATAGAAGCCTTCGATGTGACGTCGTTTCAGATTCTTGATGAGTGTTTTTGCCAAACGCTCGTCCCTCAGTTCCTTGGGTGTCATATCGTTCTTGGTTTTGTTATTATCGATGTTCTGTTTGATTAGAAATAGAGGCCGATGGTGAGTGCCTTGAATTCGGGACCGCGATCCTTCTTGAAGGAACTCATGGGCGAATACTTGACATAGACGCCGAAGTCACTGGGGAAATGCATGATGCCCAGGACATCGACGGTGATGGGCCGGAAGCCGATGTTCTTGGTGCTGATGTCAAATTCTTCGTCACCTATCTCATAGCTGTTTCTGATGCGATTGTAGAAGTTCCAGTTGACCATTGCTCCTGCGGAAATGGCGAATTTGCTGGAAAAACGCTGCTTGACGAGCAAGGGGATGTTGAAGTTGAGCGTGCTGATGTGTGCAGAAAGATCGGACATCTCTCCATCGCGTTTTGCCACTTTGATCACGCCATTGTCCTTGAATAACATATTGTCGTGCCCACTGAGGGTATAGAAACGAAAGCCGAAACCCAAACCAGCCGAAAGGGTGGTCTTCTTTTCGTTAGGCGTGTAGTCGTACTGCGCAAAGGTGAGGTCAAACTCCCACGAGCGGAATGGAGCGAAGTCGAAACCTTCGGGCACATTGGTGGGAATATTGACACCGATGAATCCGTGGATAGACACGTCGTTTGCGTCTTCTTCATCATCGGCATCGCAGTAGGTGTCTTCGCTGTCGGTTTCAGTTGCCTCGACATTATTCGGTTCCTGTGCATTCGCATTCATTGTAAAAGCGAGAAATGCCATAAAAAAGATTTTTTTCATTGTTCTATAGTTTAGATTTGAATTGATAAGTTTGGCGCAAAGATACATATTTTTTTATATATAAACAAGCGAAAACAACGGAATTGAGAAATATAAATTGATAATTGTAACAATAGTATCAAAAAAATACGTATCTTTGCACCGCAAAAACAATAAAGGAACATCCATCAAAGTCAATCATGAACATAGAAGACTATCGCGAGTATTGTTTATCGTTGGGCGATGACGTGGAAGAAAAGCTGCCGTTCACAGCATTTCGAACTGCTGGTGACGTGTTGGTATTCTACGTACATGGCCATATGTTCTCATTCTTCGATTGCAATAATTTCAGTGTGATTACGCTCAAATGCCAACCCAACCGCATCGAAGAACTGAAAGCCCAGTATAGTTGCGTCACCGAGCCCCACAACCTTTCGCCGAAGCATTGGATTGGTATTGATCCGAATTCAGCACCCGATGAGTTACTTCGTGATTTGACTCGGAATTCTTACGAGATAGTTAAAGCAAAATATAAGAATAAAAAAAAAGTAACGGTAGCTGTTCCGGTTAGCTACTGTTCGGGTTTCCAAAGGAACAATCCTTCCGAGGCGACCAGTGAAGCAAGCAGCTCCAGGGTTTTGGCGCTGGGGTTGTAGATGGTCATATAGGTATCGTCGGCGCTGAGGGTGATCAACGTCTCTTCGGCAGGCAGCATGACGTAGAGCATGCGCAGGTCGGACAAGCTTTGCCGGACCATTGTCTCGATCTGCGTGGGCAAGGGATTGGTATCCCACTGTTCGCCATCGGTGCTGAACGCCATATCCTCGTAGCAGTTGAGTTTGAGCAGGATGTCGGTGAACCTGCGGTAGAGGGCGTCGATTAGCGGACGGGAACGAAAGTGCTCCTCAATGCGGAAATACTGTCCACGGCTGTGGGCAGGCACCTGCCTGGGCAGAGGGTCAATCACCCAATAGGACGATTCCAGATAGTCTTCTATGGTCATAATCGAAACGAAATTATGTGTTCCATTGTTCAAATGATGGGGCAAAGATACACAATTTATTTATAAAAAGACGTGATTTCGGGAAAAAATGAAAATATAAACGTAAAATGTGTAACTAAATATTCGAAAAAATGCCCTATCTTTGCAGCGTCAAAACAAATAAAACAAACTCATGAAAATCAAAACTATGCTCACAGCCGCTTTGGCACTGGTCGTTTCGACAGCATGCAGCGGCGCAAAACAAGAAAAAGCAATGGAACAGAAAGGTAAGGCTTTGGTAGTGTTCTTCTCGCATGCGGGAGACAACTACGCAGTAGGAAACATCGAGGTAGGCAACACGAAGATTGTGGCCGATTACATCACGGAACTGACGGGAGCCGAACAGTTCGAGATCGTGACGCACAAATACGACGGCATGGCCTATACCCCACTCATCGACCTGGCAAAGGAGGAGGCTTCGAAGGGCGAACTTCCCGAGTACGAGGGCGATGTTGACATGAGCGAGTACGACACCGTGTTCATCGGTGGTCCCGTATGGTGGGGCACCTATCCGCAGGTGATGTTCACCTTCTTCAAGAAGCACAGGGACGACCTGAAGGGCAAGACCGTCATCCCCTTCACCACCCATGAGGGCAGCGGCCTGGCGAATTGCGGTAACGACGTGAAGAAGGCCTTCCCCGGTGCCAACGTCCAGAAAGGTTTCAGCATCTATGGCCACGACGTGAGGGACGGAAAGGACAAGGTCACCAAGTGGCTCAAGGAACTGGGATACTGATTCCTATTTTAACACGAATTAGCGAATTATCAAATTGATTATGGAAACAATCAAATTATCGAACGGCGTTGAGATTCGTGAAGTATCTGATTCAGAACTACGGATAAGAAAATGAAAAAGGTATCGGTATTTGTAGGTGCCGGTAGCATCGGACAGGCCATTATCCGCAGGGTATCGGCAGGCAAACATATCGTTTTGGCAGATTACTCCGTTGAGAATGCGGAGCGTGCTGCCAAGACACTGGAGGATGCAGGTTTCGAATGTTCGACCATCCGGTGCGACCTTGGTTCGAAGGAGGACATCCTTCGACTGGTGGAGTTTGCCACAAGCAAGGGCGAAGTGACAAACGTGGTGAATGCTGCCGGTGTATCGCCATCGCAGGCTCCCGTTGAGGAGATTCTTCGCGTTGACCTCTATGGCACGAGTGTACTGCTGGAGGAATTCGGCAAGGTGATTGCCGAAGGAGGTTCGGGCGTGATCATCTCATCGCAGAGCGGACATCGTCTGCCAGCATTGTCCCAGGAGCAGAATGAGGCACTTGCCACCACACCTGTGGAAGAATTGTTGGATCTGCCCTTCCTTCGTGCAATCAACGACACCCTGAAGGCCTATCAGTATTCGAAGCGCTGCAATGTGCTCCGTGTAATGATGGAGGCTACACGCTGGGGACGTCGCGGTGCCACGATCAATTCGATTTCGCCGGGCATCATCATCACCCCATTGGCCAATGATGAACTTCACGGTCCCCGCAAGGAAGGCTATTTGAGGATGATTGAAGGTATGCCAGCACGTCGGGCCGGAACACCCGACGAAGTGGGCGACCTTGCCGAGTTCCTGATGTCCTCGCGCGGTCGTTTCATCAGTGGTGCCGACTATCTTATCGATGGAGGTTGCACTGCCTCGTATTGGTATGGTGACCTGCAATATCTGAAGGCTACACATTGATGAGACTCCTTCTATCATTATTGTTATTTTGCATACTGACAATTAACTCGCAAGCGCAGATGGATGATATACAAACGATTGAAGCACTCTATCGGGAGATGTACGAAGCTATGGTAGCAAAAGACACGGCTACTTTGAATCGTGTCCATGCCGATGACTTTGTGCTGACGCATATGACGGGGATGCATCAATCGAAGCAGGAATACATCAGGGCGATATCCAATGGTACGCTGAATTACTATTCGGCGAAACACGAGAAGTTGGACGTCCGTATAGAAAACAACAATGCTACGCTCACTGGGCGTAGCATTGTTACGGCTGCCGTATTCGGCGGTGGACGTCATTCCTGGCGCTTGCAACTTACTTTCCGTCTGGTGAAACGTGATGGAAAGTGGTTGTTCACGCACGCCGAGGCTTCGACATATTAGAAATCGCTCTTCTTCCTTCGGAACATGTCCTTCAATCGCTTGTAGCCTTCGACACCCAGGATGGTGAGGCCTCCGTACTGGCAGGTCTTTGCCATACCGAAGAGAACGGTCCAAAGGATGCCCTTCGCTGCTGCACTGATGGGCAAAAGCATTTGGGCAAAGGAGAGAATATAGAAGGGGATGCAGCAGAGCAGGACGATAACTCCCGTTCGGAACGACAGCGACTGCAGCCACGACTTGATGCTGCGACCAATGCGCAAGAAGAATTCTTTCATCACTACTCCTTATTCTGCTGGTGATACTGAGTATGTCTATGATAGAATATTTCCTGCCATCCGTTTCCCTGCATCGAAAGCTTTCTGCAGGTCCTCTTCCCAATGCTCGTCACGATATTTGCGCTTGGCTTCTTCGGAGAATCCTGCAAGTTCGAAGCGATCGTAGTTCTTCACCTGATAGGTGTTGTAGGCGGTTAGCTTTTCGGGTTCACCCAAGGCAGCTTCGATAGGATATTCCATCGAACCATAACCATTGCAGTTGTTCTGGGTTTCGGTGCCGTTCTGCGTCTCTACCAGCACTACGGGCATTCGCTTTGGAGCAGTCAGGCTATAATCGTTGTACGATAGCCAGGGGAATGCGAGTCGTTCGAGGAAGGCACGCATCTGACCAGTGATATCGCCAAAGTAGTTGGGCGAACCGAGTACAAGGCCGTCAGCCTGTGCTATCTCTTCGAGAATGGGAGTGAGTGCATCCTTGAACTTGCAGACGTTCGAAGCCCTACCCTTCACCTTGCAGGCCATGCACGACATACATCCCTTGTAGTCGAGGTCATAGAGGCGAATGGTCTTTACTTCAATTTCGCTACTTACCGAACTTGCTCCTTCGGCAAACTTTTTCAGCATTGAGGCCGTATTGAAAGTCTTACGCGGGCCTCCGTCGATGATGATGATCTTCTTCATACAGTATGGTTTTTATAAATTATTGTGGATCTTGTTCTATGAGTTCCAACCGGCGGACGATGGTATGAGGTTTCAACAATGTGCCAGGCGAAAGCACCGCATTGGCACCTATGCGACAACCATCGCCTAAGAGCGCCCCGAACTTGTGAAGTCCCGTCGAGATGCGTTCGCCATGATGATGGACATAGACGGTGTCGTCCTCGCGTTCGTTGTAATGATTGGCAAGGATGGCTCCCGCTTCGATATTCACATCGTGTCCGATGATGCTGTCGCCCACAAAGTTGAAATGAGCGATAGCGCTGTTTTCGAGCATCACCGAAGTCTTCACTTCGCAGCTGATTCCCACCTTTGCTCCAGGGGCCAGGAAGACTCCATTGCGCAGGTATGAGTTGCTGCCGACAAAGCAGTTGGCCGAGATGATGGCCGGTGCCTTGATGGTGACATTATGGCCGATGATGGCCGTACGATGGATGGCGACTCCGTCCTTGATGGCATATTCTTCGCCGAGAGATTCCTGCAAACGGGTGATTGTCGAGCAAAGGTAATCGACAATGGTCCATGGCATCTCTTCGGTGAGAGGAAAGGCTGTGGGTGCAGTAATGAAATCCTTAATCATAACACATCAGCAGATACTCTTGCCAAGTTCGAATGCTTCTTGCAGCTTAGGGTTTCCTTCAATCTCACGCGCATCGTTCACGCCACCGCAGAAAAGTGTTCCGGCCAGTCTGCTCTTGGGGTAGCAATCGATCCAGCCCGTAAGTCCCGTCTCGGCACGCTTCGGCGTCTGCTCGTCATCATCGGCAGCGGTAGTGAGCAGATAGACTTCGCGGAACTGATAGTCCAGTTCGTACATGGCATTCATACGGTCGATGAGCGTCTTCATCTGTCCGCTCATCTCATAATAATAGATGGGCGTAGCCCAGCAGACGACATCGGCCTTCAGGACATTCTCCATGATGGCATTCACGTCGTCGTTGATGACACAACGTCCCAACTTCTGGCATCCCATGCAACCCTTGCAGAACTGGATGTTCTTGCCTACGAGGGAAATCTTCTCGACATCGTTTCCGGCAGCCTTGGCTCCTTCGACGAACTGATCAGCGAGCATGTCGCTGTTCGAGCCCTTTCGCAGGCTCGTTGAAATAACAATAACTCTTTTCATATGCTATAAATTTGCGGCAAAGATACACATATTTCTATTTATATGCAAGCGAAATTTGGAAAAAATGTTCAGTTCCTCTTACTTGATGCTGTACCCCGCTGATTTAAGCGCTTGGATGGCGCGTTCAAAGTTCTCGGTCTTGGTCAGTATATAGTCCGTGTTGAACGTGGATATGGCAAAGATGCCGATACTGTTATCAGCAAGCAGCGAAGAGATTTTGGAGAGTATTCCAATCAGGGAGAAGTCAAGCACTCCTTCGATTCGGAATGCTCTCCATCCGTCTTCACGGGCTGTCGTATTCTGAGGAACGAAAGGGATTGGGCATACCAATGACTTTTCTTCGTCGGTGGAACCTATGAAGACGAAGGGTTGATCGAGATCAATCTGCGAATAGTCTGATACCTTGCAGATGGAAAATTCATGCGGAATAATTTTTAGTTCCATGTTGACAGTCAATTAATTGGAAAATCTGTGAAATCTGTTTCATTACAGATCAGTTGATTGTCGTCATGTGGTAGCCCATACGTTTCAGTTGGATGTATGCGCCCATCAGATAGAGCTGATGCAAACAGACAACGAAGGCGTTGAAGGCTTCCTTCGTTCCAGGTTCGATGCGCTGGTGCAACAAGGCATTATAGACGCGTGAGGCACATTCGCCCACAAGCTTCTCCGTCGAGTTGTATCTCTCGCCTTTCAGCAAAAGGACATCTTCGCGGATATATTCGTCCATTTTGTCATAGCCTCTTTTGTCACGCATATAGGCATAGAGGTCATCTATCTTCGAATAGATTTCCCACTCCTCATCCCAGAATTTGGCGAGGGCCATACCGATATACATCATCCAGCCCAACGAGGCGGTTGGATAGGCATTGAACTCACGAATGCCATCGGGGACATATGCCTGGGCAATCTTTTCCCACTTTTCTTCCACATCGGGACATTGCGGCAGGCGTTCGTCCACTTCCTGCATACTCAGCAGATACTGATGCAGGTCATTTTTCAATTGTTCTTCAAAATTTGACATTGTTTATAATGTTCGTTTGTTTTGTCTGATATTTGTCAGCTTATCCATATCGAGATGTTCGATTCCATATCGGAGGGCGTCGAGTATCTGTTGCTTGCGCGGAAGGAACGGACCACTGAGGTTCAAGGATGAAGTGTGGTGGGTGTTCAATTCACAATCGCAGGTCAGCAGTTCGAGGAAGGTCAGCAGTTCCTGCATCAGCTCCCGTTCAGTCAGAGGTGTAAATTCTCCACGCTGAGCTTCTTCCAGAAGCGGAGTGCCTGGGAAAAGTGTCAAGCCACCTGTGCCAACAAGCATCGGCTTGCACTGGTTGAATATCTTGGCTGAGTTCACGGCATGCTCATGGCTATGTTCACGACCTGCCACCCCATTGAGGAATGTCATCCAATACTGTATGCCAGCTTCCTCCAGTTTGTGGCATTGCTCCAGAATATCCTGCGAAGTGTAGCCCTTGTTGATGCGTTGGAGCGTCCAGTCGTCGCCACTTTCCACACCGAGGCTTATTTCGTTCACCCCGATGTCTTTCAGTTTGCGAAGTTGATCCACCGTCTTGTTCTTGATATCGGAGACACGTGTCGCTGCGTAGATGTGTTCAAGTTCGGGGAGATATTTCTTGATGAGTTCCAATCGTGGCATCAATTGTTCGAAGGTCAATGCCAAGGGATTAGCGCTCAGAAGTTGTATCGTCTTGGCATGAGGCATCGTCGAGCGAAGCTCCTTCAAGTCCTCTTCGAGCCACTCCATGGACTGCATCTTGAATGGGACATCACGGTACATTGTGCAGAACTTGCAGCTGTTGTGGGTGCAGCCCTGCGTAATCTGAATCAGTGGCCAAGTGGGCCAATAGGGATTGCGGTAAACGGGATCAGTAAAATGCATAATTTTTTCCTTTTTTATTAAATTTGACGGTGCAAAGATAGTGCATTTTCGTGAACCCACCAACGTTACTTACCGTTTGGTAAGTGTAATTTATCCCAAAATCAGCTTGCGATGCTCCTTGCCCCATTCCGTCATTTGATATACGATGACGAAAAGTCGCTTGCCGTGTTCAGTCACCAGATATTCCACCCGTGGAGGATAGCCGTAACACTCGTGTTTCTCCAGCAGACGGTCTTCCTGCATCTGGCGAAGTCGCTCGGTCAACACTTTTTCGCTGATGCCTTTTACGGATGAAAGGATATCCTTAAACCGCGTGTTACCGCAGATGATGGCTGTCAGAATCTCCACCGTCCATTTGCTGCGCAGCACATCCATCGTATCGGTAATCGACAAAACCTCACGGCAGAGAACCTTTGAGTCCTTTTCTGCCACTTGGCTGATTATTAAATCTATATCTTCCATTTAGATTTTGATATTACAAATCTAATTTCTATGCACATCATCACACATTATCTATTTCTGTAAATCGTGCAAACTTGCGGCCATCCTGTTCAATGTTCTCGAAAAACATCTTCTCAGGACGCACCCAACATTTGTTGTCACCATAAAGAGCATGATAGACGACCATCCGTTCTGTCGTTTCCGAATCGAATGCCGTGCAGACAAAGCGATACTTGCCGCCCTTGAAATGCTGGAAGTATCTTTTTTCACGCCGAGGATATTCTTTCAAAAGTTTCTCTGCCAAAGGCACATACCAGGTGCGGACTTCCTCGGCCGTAGGGGTATGGTTTCCGGGGAAATGGAAACTGCGATTGTAGTGTTCCAGGAAAGTTGGTTCGAAATGAGCAAGGGTGTCACCTTCGCCAAACAAGCCCCAGACACGATTCTTGTAATAAGGATTGCAGCAGTTGAACTGAATTGATTCGAGTTCGGCAAATTCCTCGATGAGTGCATCGTCGATGATGAAATCCTGCTTGCCATCCTTTCGAGGAGATTTGTACTGATGTGCACCAATACGAGGCTTCAAGAATTCCGTCATCTTGAAGTGCGGATTGCCGAGCAAGGCTGGAATACCCATGATAGGTGCCAGCATTTGGGCATAGAACGAACCACAACTGTTGCCCACCAATAAGTCAGGCTTTTCTCGATCAATAAGCTCGCGCAGGAACTTAATTGCCTCTTTCGGATGCATCGGCAAATCGGGAGTAAGCACCTCTACCCGACCCTCGAATGCTTCGCGTAAAGCCAATGCAGGAACGCATTGTCCGCTTGCGTAGAATCCGTGAAGGAAAAGTATCTTTTTCATCTAATTGTTTCGATAAATTGATTATGTCTGTTTGAATCTTTCGCTATCCGTCTCTAATTATTCGGGCGGTCATTCGTTTTCACGAATCCTTTCGTACGCCATTTGCCCGAACGCCAGCGACGGACAAGAATCACGCCACGGATATTCTCATCGAGAGCAAAGCCGATCCACATACCGATAAGGCCGTAACCCAGAGGAATGCCGATCACGTAACTCAAACCGACAGCGATGCTCCATTGGAAGATGACGCCCACGATGAAGGGATAGATCGTATCACCCGTGGCACGAAGCGTATTGCCGGCAAAGATGTTGGAGGTTCGGCCAATCTCGAGGAACCAATCGACGATGAACACCCAGAAGCCCATTGCGATAATTTCGGGATTGTCGGTGAAGGCTTGGATGATGGAACGACCTGCTATTGCCAGTATTGCAGAGCCTGTAAGGGTGATGATCATCGACCATCGGAAGAAATAGTTGCCGAGAATGTATGCAGCCTGATGTCGTCGCTGGCCAACGAGGTGTCCTACTAGGATGCCGCCTCCCTGCGTGATGCTGATGCAGAAGAGATAGACGAACATGATGATATTGTGGCAATAGGCACGGGTGGCAAGAGCTTCGTTGCTGATCTGGTTGATGAAGAACGTGATCACCACTTGCGACAAGCAGTAGGAGATATTCTCACTCATGGCAGGGATGCCGATTTTCAGCAGGTTGCGAAGCTCCGCCCAGGGCAAGGGGCGAAAGTAATGCAACGGGAAGCGAGGGATGTGCTTCTTGAAATGGATGATGGCGAGCAGTACCATGGCAACCGCACGGCTTCCTGCAGTGGCAATGGCAGCACCTTCGACACCCAATTGCGGACAGCCCCAATGACCGAAGATCAGCGCATAGTTTCCAAGGATATTGAGCACATTGACAATACCCGTGACAATCATCGGCCAAATCACCTTGTCCGCACTACGCAAAGATGCAGAGAAAGTCAGCGACAAAGCCTGAAAGAACGACAAGGCTCCGGTGATACGCAGATACACGAGGCCATCGCCCATCAGTTCGGGACGTAAACCCATCAGTTGCAGCAACTGCTCGGCATAGAAAAACAGCAAGGAACTGATTACGAGGCTAAGCAGCAGGTTTACGAAAAGCGCCATGCCGACCACCTGTACCAATCGTTTCCAAAGTCCAGCCCCGATGTACTGCGCACAGAGTATTGCGGCACCCATCGAAAAGAACTGATAGACCAGGAAAACAAGAGACATCAACTGGTTGTCGAGTCCGACAGCAGCTACACTATTGTCGCTATATCGGCTCAACATTACCGTATCGACGGCTCCGAGCAGCATCACAAGCGCCATCTCGATAAACACCGGGATGGTAAGGGTACGGAGTTGTCGCTTCAAGCTGTTGGCAGACATTTATTCGATTTTTTCGATAATCAGTTCACACGAACCATCTTCAAGAGAATTGTATGCATCATAATGACAATGGCTTCCTGCGGCTTCATCAGCCAAGGCCTTCAACTGGATTGCCAACGAGAGCAACCCTTCCTTATTGGCCGATATCACCACATTGCCATTTTCGACCTTCACTTTGATGGTGAAGCCGTCCACCCAATTCATATCCATAGGTTTCTTTTTTGTCTTTTTGCCAAACTTTACATTTAAAGATTTACTCCCTAATCATAACTTGCGAATAACCTTACATGGATTGCCAACGGCTATCGAATCGGAGGGAATATCCTTCACCACAACACTCCCAGCACCAATGATGCAACGGTCGCCAATCTTAACTCCCGGACAAACCGTGACGCCACCACCGAGCCAACAATCTTCACCAATGGTGATTGGAGAGCAACGTTCGATGGGTTTGCGTCGCTCAATAAAATCAATCGGATGGTTAGGAGTCAGGAACTGACAGTTCGGACCAATCTGCGTATTCGAACCAATGGTGATAAGTCCACCGTCGAGCATTGTGCCATTGTAGTTGATGAAGACATTCTCGCCCAGTTTTATGCCATGCCCATGGTCGCAATGAAATGGTGGCGAAACGATAGAGGATTCAGGAATACCGGGAATCAGTTCTTCTATCGTTTTCCTGTAATCTTCATCCTCGATGGTCATGGTCTGCAATTTTGCACAAATGTGCTTGGCGCGATAATAACTTGCCAGACATTCTTCGCTCGAAAAGTCATAAAACTCTTCATGTCGCATCTTTTCAAATTCAGTCATAGTTGTATGTGTTTTTATATCCAGTCGAAGTTTTCCTTGCCGGCACCAATCTCAAAATGATATTTGGCGATGCCCAAATCAATCCACGTATAACCAACCAAGGAGAAACCTTTCTTTGTGCGTACCTTATGACGATTGTTTTCCATTCCGACATATTCGAACGTGAACTTCTGCTGATTCACGGCAGTTGGAGCAAGCAAGGCGGCTTCGACACCTTTTCGGAACCAACCAGGTGTGGTTTCGTTGACATTGCTCACTTGTTCGACGGTCTTGATCTTGTGGGTACTACCCTGCGTTTCGCCATAGCCGATGGCAATATAGCAGGCGATCTTCTCGTCATCGTTGAGCACATAGGTGCCAGGAATTTTCGAATAACTCAATCCTACCCAGCAGGTATTAAGGCCCAAGGTTTGAGCAAAAAGCACCAATTGCTCGCCATAATAGCCAATGCGTTCATCGAGGTCATCGGCTTTCTTGCCAGCCATCACCAGATAACTGCTCACGTTGCGAAACCTGCCATATTTCGCCAAAGTTCCCTGGAATGCCTTTGGCTCGTTTAGAATGAGCTGGATATGCAGATTGCCTTCGCGATTCACACACTCAATCTGTTCTTCGAGTACACGGACAACGTCTGCTTCCAGCGGTTTGTCCTTATATGCCCTCACGCTGTGTCGGGCAGCTATTGCTTCTAATAATGTCATTTTATTTTATTAATTATTCTTTATTTT
>JAEEGG010006724.1_pt1 | contig 26852 bp, 15 predicted proteins | sample 9134161 | NCBI WGS metagenome assembly JAEEGG01 (sample SAMN16246543, study PRJNA631951) | gut metagenome | biome: gut microbiome; feature: rumen; material: CR-attached | host: Bos | place: Iran: Karaj | collected 2018-10 | reverse complement strand
GGCATCAGAATTTAAAGTTCCATGTTATTGCTGGCAAAATAGGAATAATCGACAACTGCTTTGCAACCGTCTTGTATGTGCCATCCTTCACATTTCCTGTGTTATAGACATAAATGAAATAAGGATTCTTGTGGTTGTAAACATTGTAGATTGAGAAGTTGAATGACGATTCCCAATTCTTTTTCGTCTTTATATCGTATGTTACCGAAAGGTCGAGGCGATGATAAGCAGGCATACGATACGAATTGCGTGTTCCATACACATTTACATAATCTCCATCAATCATATAGGATGCAACCGGCAAAGTCGTGGTATTTCCCGTTGCATAAACGAAAACTGCAGATGCCGTAAGCCTTTCTGTAATCTGGTATGTGGCAGTGACGGAAAGGTCGTGACGACGGTCGTACTTGGCGGGGAAAGGATTGCCGTTGTCGATGTCGTCGAAAATCTTGTCTGTCTTCGACCATGTGTAGCCAATCCAACCTGTGAAAAGTCCTACGCGCTTCTTGAAGAAAAATTCCACGCCATACGAATAGCCCTTGCCGAAAATGAAATAGTTGTCGGCGTTGTCGGATATGTCGTCACCAGGCAAAGCTCCGTCCATGTACTCTATCTGGTTTTGCAATGTCTTGTAATAAACCTCGATTGAACCTTCAAACTTGTCGTTGAATAGGTTCTGGAAATATCCGAGAGCATACTGGCTGCCCTTCTGCGGCTTCACAACATCGCTGCAAGCCACCCAAAGGTCAATAGGCAAGGTAGTTGCAGAAATTGATGCCAAGTGTATATACTGCGAATTGCGCATGTATGATGCCTTGATGGATGAATTTTCGGTTATCGAAACCTTGAACGATGCACGCGGCTCTATATCCCAGTAAAAAGCCACAGGCTGATTGTCCTTGTAACGGATTTCATCAATAGTATTCTGGTGCAATTCGTCCTTTATGTAACGAGTAAATGGTCCCACCTGAACGAAATACGAATTACGCACACCAAGATACAGCGTGAAGCGGTCGTTTATCTTGAAATCGTCGCCAATGTAAATTCCTACTTCGTGGGCAAACTGGTTGTTATTGTTCGAGAAGTCGGAACCAAGCGTGGTGTCGGAAATTTCGGCGGCAAGCGTGTTGGGCGTAAACTTGTGGTGTGTGTATTGAACGCCAAACTTTACCGTATTTTTCGGTCCAGCAAGCCAAGTGAAATCCTGCTTCAAGTTCCAGTCGTTGATGCCCGACTTCTGCTTTATGGCAAAACCGGAAGCATTTTCATTGTTTTCTGCATTTTCGTCAACCATAGTCAGCATCTCAACGGAAGTGTTGAACTTGTAGTTCGACCAGATAAGGCTTGTGTTGGAAAAGAACTTGTTGTTAAACACATGATTGTAGCGCAAGGTAACAAAGCCATTTCCCCACGGCATATTCATGTTGAGCCCCATCTCCTTGCTTCCGAAACGGAACTTGTCGTAACCATAGTAACCGCTGAGGTATAGTCGGTTGTTGTCGTTTATAATCCAGTTTGCCTTGGCATTGACATCGAAGAAGTAGTAGCCAGAAGTCCTCAGTAGCGAAGTTTTCTTTGTAAAAGGACGAATCAGGGCATCAATGTAAGTTCTTCGTGCCGAAACTATAAACGATGCCTTATCCTTCACGATAGGTCCCTGCACCGTAAACCTAGATGATACAGAACCTATTCCGCCCTCAAGATGATATTCCTTCATGTTTCCGTTCTTCATCGAAATGTTTAATACAGAGCTAATTCGTCCACCATATTCGGCAGGCATACCGCCCTTGAACATTTCCATATCCTTTACGGCATCGGCATTGAAAACGGAGAAGAATCCGAAAAGATGCGATGCATTGTAAACGGTTGCCTCATCGAGTAGGATCAGGTTCTGGTCGGGACCACCGCCACGGACATAAAATCCGGCATTTCCATCGCCAGCCGACTGAACACCAGGCATCAGCTGTATGGTTTTCAGCACATCTACCTCGCCCATAAAGGCGGGCAAAGTCTTCACCGTCTCCACTGGCAGACGCACCACGCTCATCTGGCTGCTCTGCACATTGGCCTTGCGCTCGGCGCTCACAACGACCTCCTGCGTCATTATTGCCGACGATGACATTTGCACGGTAAGCGTCTTGTCGGAAGTAAGATTAATGTGTATTGTGTCGTCGCTATAGCCGATGAACGAATAGATGATATCGTAGGTACCGCCCGGAAGTGTGAGCGAATAGAAGCCGTAGCCGTTTGCACTTGTGCCGATTGTCTGTCCGGCAACCATTACATTGGCACCAATCAGGTCTTCGCCAGTAGCCTTGTCCTTTATGTAGCCGCTAATCGTATATTTCTGTGCAAAGGCAAACTGCGGCAACATCATAATTGCCAACAAGATACAATATACGAAACTACGCTTCATCTCCTAATCGAAATTGGGGTGCAAAGGTAAGGAAATATATGAAATAAATTTGAACTTTAACCGAATTTTAATATCGAATGGCGAGCAATGCGATTTTCACCTTCTTCCAAGCACTTTTTTCAGTATGGTAAGTGTATGAATCTCATTGATAATCAATATTCCAAATGCTATTGCCACAGTTGCCTTCAAAGCCCAGAAACCACTTGCAAGAGCGGCAGAATACTGGTCAGCAACTATGTTGTAGGCCGTCCAGAAAATTCCTGCACCAGGGACTAGAGGAAAAATGCCACATATAAGGAACACTGCCAACGGGCACTTTCTGATTATCGAAAACATTGTCGATACGAATGCCACGAGAGCCGTTGAAAAGAAAACAGTCACAGCCATCGACATTGCAGTATATCTTGAAAGTACAAGGTAAAGTAGCCAACCGAACATTCCTGCAAGTCCGCAAAAAATGTAATTTTTCCTTGGCACACCGAAAAGTACCGAAAATGCCAAAGTTCCTGCAAATGCCGATATTAATTGCACAGCAAATCCAGATGTACCACTATCGGCTGTAAGGTCTTGAAGTTCTTTCATCTGCCCCGAAATGCCTGCGTCAATCATAAACGACACCGCCACACCGATTGCAATACATAGGAAAGTAAGCATGGCATCGAGAAGTCGCGTAACACCGGCAATGTAGTCGGCATTTGCTATGTCGCGGATTCCGTTTGTGAACGGCACACCGGGAATCAAAGGAATCACCGCACCGATTATCATGTTGCTCAAGTGCGTGCCGAGTCCCATTGCATACATTGCCATACAAAGTAGCGAAGCAAACAATCCACCGACGAAATTACCCATAATCCTTGACATATACCTGAATCCAACGAAAAGCATGAAAGCCCATAGCAACATACCAGCGATAAACGCAGCAATGCAGTCGTAGAATCCTCCGCCGAACACAATACAAAATGCCGCACTACCTACCGCAGAAGCAGCAATCTGTTCGACTATCGGTTTGGCTTTCATACTGCGTATTTGTTTAAGCCTGCGTTCCGATTCATCAAGGTCGCACTTGCCAGCCTCGACATCGCGCGAAAGTTGTTTCACCTCAACAACCTTATCAAGACAAGTCCCCCGTATGGGAATATATTTGGTACGCGCGTAGGTTCTTTCGGTGGCCATGATGCCGTTGCTGAGCACAAAGAAATTTTCATCATCGATGCCGAAATGCCTGGCAATGCGCGTCATGGTCTCCTCGACATTTGAAATTTCGTCGCCATTTTCGAGAAGAATAGAACCAGCATCGTATGCCAAGTCCATGATGCGCCTTCTCTCCGAAGCCGTCAACTCATTTTGAGCACTGGATTTTGCCTCTCCCATAGTTATTTTACAACAGATTCACTTATTGCCTTGTATAGTTCGGGCAGACGCTTCGAAATAGCCACTGGACGATTGTTCTCGATGAAGCAATGTGTACTCTGTGCCGTACACACAATCCTGTCGCCTACACGCATTGTGTACGAAATATCAAACTTCAGTTCGCTGAATTTGGCGACAGAAACTTCAATCTCAATAATATCCTTGAATGTAGAAGGACTTTTATAGTTGCATGCCACAGCAATAACAGGAGAAAAAACGCCCTCGGCTTCAACCCTGTCGAATCCATAGCCCAAACTGTCGAGCCATGCCACTCTCGCCTCCTCCATGAAGCGCACATAGTTGGAATGATGCGTAACACCCATTTTGTCACATTCGTAATACTTCACTTCATGCCTGTATGTATGCATAATTGTATCGTTTTAAGAATTGGCGCAAAGATAAAGCAAATTGATTTACGATTTACGATTTTAGATTTACGATTTGGGGCATTTTTTTTAATTTTGCACAAAAATTCAAAGACAATGAAAAACGACATACCAGTACTATTACTCACCGGCTACTTGGGTAGCGGAAAAACCACTTTGGTAAACAACATATTAAGCAATAAGAAAGGCATTAAGTTCGCAGTGATAGTGAACGACATAGGCGAAGTAAACATAGATGCCGACCTCATCGAAAAAGGAGGAATAGTCGGTCAAAAGGACGACAGTCTTGTGGCATTGCAAAACGGATGCATCTGCTGTACACTGAAAATGGACTTGGTGGAACAACTCACCGAAATTGCCAGTCAGCACAAGTTCGACTATATTGTAATCGAAGCAAGCGGAATATGTGAACCCCAGCCAATTGCTCAGACAATATGCTCAATACCAAGTCTCGAAGAAAAATACACGCGACATGGAGTGCCTTACCTCGACTGCATTGTCACAGTTGTGGATGCCATGCGCATGAAAGACGAATTCGGTTGTGGCGAAAGTCTTACAAAAAAGCACATTGCCGAAGATGACTTGGAAAACCTTGTAATACAACAAATTGAATTCTGCAACATCATATTACTAAACAAATCATCGGAAATAAACGAGATAGAACGCAACCGCCTGAAAGAAATAATACGGGCAATACAATCCAAGGCACAAATCATTGAATGCGATTATGGAAATATTGACCTCGAAGAAATTCTCTATACAGGAAGTTTCGATTTCGAAAACACTGCAACTTCGGCAACTTGGATTCGCGAAATAGAGGACATTCACGATGACGACCATGATGAGCACGACGAGCACGAGCATCATGAGCACCACGAAGAACATGGGCACGAACATCATCATCACGAACATGAGCATCATCACCACGACCACGAAGGTGGAGAAACAGAAGAATACAACATTAGCACTTTTGTCTATAAGGCACGACAACCGTTCAACCTTGGTCGTTTCGATGACTTTGTAGCACGCAAGATGCCCAAGAACATAATCAGATGCAAGGGAATGTGCTATTTCAAGGACGAGTTCGATGTATGCTATTTGTTTGAACAGGCCGGGAAACAAATCAGTCTGCGCAATGTAGGTCAGTGGTTCGCCACCATGCCCGACGACGAACTTGAGGATTTCGTTCTACGCAACCCTGCCGTACTCCGCGACTGGGACGACACCTATGGCGACCGCATGCAGAAGTTGGTATTCATAGGTCAGAACATGGACAAGGAAAAGATTCGCGAAGATTTGGATTTGTGTTTGACGGAATAGGCGACAGACAGGTTCTATGGCTGCGCCGTTTCTGGTTTAATGTTCAACGTTTAAGGTTTCTGGTTTAACGTTTCTGGTTTAACGTTTAACGTTTCAATGCGGCGTTTCTGTAGAGACGCGCCATGGCACGTCTTTACAGGGGATGACGCCGTTCAATGTCGGGTCGCGTTTTAAACGTGACCGCACACAAGAAACGGTTCAATGTTCAAAGAATCGCGCCATGGCACGTCTATACATGGGTAGACACCCGTATCTAGGTTTTGCGTTTGAAAATTTAGCTTGCGCTGAGCTAAAGGTTGATGATTTGAAGATTTAAAAATTCAACAATTTAATGATTTGATGATTGTATTGGCACCGCTAATATTCGTACATCAAAAATTGCCAATCGTATTTTGCAATTCGCAAATAATGTTTATCTTTGTCCTCATAATACAACATATTAGTTTCTAATGAAGAATTTTATATTTATTTTAGGAATACTGCTTGCTATTGTAGCAAGCAGCAATATGGGATTTGCACAGACCGATAATATCGCCAAAAGCGAGATAAATAGCCTTGAAGGTAGTTCCCGTATGGTAAGAAATATCCCTTCCGGCTGTTCTGGATGGGGAACTTTTACCAACTTTACGGCTACCGATATGAATGGGGTAACTCACGACATTCAAAGTTATTTGAACCAAGGAAAGTATGTTGTAATCGATTTCTTTTGTGCGTGGTGCAGTCATTGCTGGAATTATTATCAGAGGGGTACTCTTGAAGAATTATACGATACGTACGGAGATGGCGGTACTGGAGAGTTTGTCGTTCTGATGGTAGAAAATGAACTTACTAATACCGAAGCTCAGTTAACAGGCACAACAACAGACGAGACACATGAAGGTCAGTCGCAGGGAGACTTTACAAGTGACGGTACAAATCCGATTCCTATTATTGACGCTACCGAAGACCTTGTAGTAAACGTCTCCTTGTATGAAGAATATTATCCTGCAGTTTATCTGTTTTGTCCTTCTGGATATGTTTATGAAATTTATAACCGAATAAATACAGTAGATGATATATACAATTTTGCAACAAGAAATTGCCTTAGCGAAACATCCCTGCCTCTGGTTGAAATAAACATATCCGATTATATATATGCAGGACAGACGGTTACATTTTCCGCTTGCGTTGCAAGTATAAGCGATGCCACTTATGCTTGGACTTTCGAAGGCGGAACACCGGAAACATCAACGGAAGAATTGGTAAATGTGACTTGGAATAATGAAGGCCGGCACAATGTATCTCTCGTTGTTGCTAATGAGAATGGATCAATAACTAAGACTAGAGTCGTCAATGTTTATGATTGTTCTGCAGGCATTTCTGTGTTCCCATTTGTAGAGGATTTTGAATATGGACCAGGGTGCTGGACACTGGAAAGTGAAGATACGACGAATGAAGTAATTATAGGTGAATATTCCACTGGTATGAACGGACTGATATTCAGCAGTTATAACGAAGCCAACAATTACAACCAGTATTTCATTTCTCCCGAACTACATCATGAGACTGCCCTTAAACTGTCGTTTAAGTACAAGATGGACAATGAAGGTAGCACAGGCGAAAACTTCTATGTAAAGTATTCAACAACCACATCCGACATCTCAAGTTTTATAACGCTTGGTTCGATGATTACTTCAAATTCTTTGGAGTGGGAAATTTATACAGGTACACTTCCTTCAGATGCAAAGTATTTTATGATAAATTATAATACTGATTATCAATTTAGGTTGCATATTGACGATTTGACCATAAAAAGGGCTCCCATTTGGTCTTGCGACTTCGAGGGTGATGAAACGTGGACTTTCGGAAACGACCAACAGGCAGGAAATGTGCAGTGGCAGATTGTAACGCCAGAGACTTATCCTACTAGTCTTATCTCAAATAATGGTGCATACTTTAAGCCTTTCACATACGAAGGTGATACTCTATGCGACACACCTTGGCATTGGGCAATCGTTGATTTAATAAGTGAATCAGAACAAATGGGAGGTACAGGACAGGTGGCAGAAAGTCCGTGGATTGAATTTTCGGGCATAGACCTTAGAAACGCTGTACATCCGCAACTGGTTTTCAACCAGATATACCGACGATTGAATAGTGTGGAAACATTGGTAAGAGTTTCAATTGACGGCGGACAAACATGGACTGACCATATTGTAAATGAAAAGGTTGAAAGCAACAAACATGGACTTTACACGATAAGCAAGGGGGTTTCCATTTCTGAAGCCGTAGGACAAGAAAATGTGAAAATACGCTTCCAGATGAACGGAGACGGAACTACATTGCAGGGATATGGCTGGCAGATTGACGACATTGAAATAATTGAAATGACACAATGCGACCTTACATTGCAAGATGCTAGAATTAGTATGTTTGGATACATTGACTACAGAAATATTCCCGATGATTTTCAACCTGAAATTACAGACCCAGACCAACGAAAGGAATTCGCATACCACTACTACGACCCGTATGCGCAAAGTCCTCGCGAGCAATGGGCAACAGAATCAGGTTATGCTGCATTCAATGTTGAATTTTCAAGTTATGGTTACGACACGGTTATACCTACGGCGAGGGTGAAGATTACCAATCCGAATGGTGTGGAAATATACGACAAGGTGGCATCCGGTACTCATCCATTGTCAATCAACGAGGGCGATACGGCTGACTTTTTTAATTCAGCCTCATTCTATTTTGAGGGCTTTGATTCATACATGGACATTATCACAGGCAGATATACTGTCGATTTCTATGTGTTTGCCGATGATATGGATGACGCCGATGAATCAGACAACCATACGACACAGTACTTTGACATTACTTATAATAAATTCTCCATGTCATACGATGAGCCTACAGGATATTATTACTACTATACTTATTCGGAAGACCAGGACGGAATTATTTTTACATACGGCTATCACCCCGAAGATACCATTACAGTTGATGTATATATAGATGAGCATACAACTGTCGGTACTAAGGCGCAAGTCGTCATATATGAATATAGCGAAGGAGTTCCTGTAGAAGTTGCCACATCCGATACGCTGGCAATTACAAGCGATATGCTCGGCTCGTGGGTAAACTTTCCTATAAATGATTATGCCAATTCAGATTCGACATTTATGGTAGCAATCAGGGGAATTAGGGGCGAAGGAGAAAACCTTGCCTTAGGCTCAAGCGATGTGCTTACAAGCAAAGGACATAAAAGTTACATGCATATGTACGATTCCTGGTATTATGGTTCGCAACAACTTGCAATAAGGTTGAGAGAATTGAGAGAATACAATATAGAGGTACTGACAAGCAATCAAGAATACGGTTATGTCACTGGCAGCGGAACTTACGAGGACGGTACGGAAGTAATAATTACTGCAAATCCATACCAGGGTTACAAATTCTTCTTATGGTATGATGGTGATAGAGAAAACGTATTTGAGCGCTACAACAATGAAAGTTCTCGCACTATTACTGTTACAAGCGACAAAACATATACCGCAACATTTGTCAGGGACGAAGGAACGGAAAGGGAAAATGTGCTGATTGAGTTGTACTCATATCAAAGCGACACACAACATGGTGCTATTGCCGCCAAGGTTCTTGACGATATGGAAGCTTCCGAAACAATGAATATCATAGTAATCAACCATCAGTTTAACAGTCAAGATCCATACTACTACGAGGAATCTGATAACCGTTTTGCAGAAGCGAAAGAAGACGTATTTGGAGAGAGTGCTGAATATGGAGCTTCGCCGAATGTGTTTTTCGACGGTTATCTATTTGCTGCTGGTGCAAGAAGCGATGAAATGTCTTCACTGCAAGATTTATATACATATTTCTATAACAATGTCAAAAATGTCAAGTCGTTGTATAATCTTACAGCAGATATTACTCCAAACGAAGAAAACGACAGAATGTTCACACTTAATGTTACTGCCGAAAAACTTTCCGATTATTACGACGGCGACCAGATTGTCATAATTGCAGCACTCACCGAAGACATAGACTACGACTGGGGTGAAGCGGGAAAAATGAACAACATTGTTCGCCTAATGTATCCCAATTCGGAAGGCACAGAAGTAACATTCGATAACAACAATTTATTTTCTACGGAATTCAGCATTAATATAAGCGACGAATACGACATCACCAAATGCAAGCTTGTTGTATGGATAGAAAACCACACACAAGGACGCATAATGCAGTCGAAGCGGTTTAATAAACTATACAGAGACACATTCGAGATTACAGTCCTATCGAGCAATGAAGCATACGGCTCTGTTTCTGGTGGAGGAACTTATGAAGATGGTTCTTCTGTTCTAATTTCAGCAATGCCATATAGTGGCTACAGCTTTGTTTCGTGGAACGATGGCGACGAGCTAAATCCGCGAACTATTGTCGTCACAAGCGACTCCACTTTCATTGCCGATTTTGATAAGTGTGAAATAACATATACCATCGACACGGTGGTAAACAATTTTGTCACAGTCGGCGACCATACGTTCTATTCCACTGGCAATTACTCGTTTGCCGTGCTTCACGAAACTGATTGCGATACCATTTTCGACATACGCCTTCGTGTGCTTGCCGAACCAGTATATGACATTGGTCCCAATCCGGCAAAAAGCCTGCTCAATATCAATTCAGACGGATTTATTTCGGCAGTGGAGTTCTATTCCACCACGGGACAGCTTGTTATGCGCAAGGAAGTAAACGGCTACGAAGCGGAATTAGATGTGGAAAGACTTATGGATGGTGTGTATATTGTAAGGATTTACGGCGAGGAAAGCAGTCTGCCATCGGTGTATCGAATTGTAAAGGAGTAGAGAATGGTAAAGACGGTTTTATTCTAAAGATTTTGTATCTTTGTAGCCTAATTTTGAAAGTAGTCGAATGAGGAAGCTATTATCAATAATATTTTTTGTTTTGCTTTGCTGTTATGCTAGGGCTTACGATTTTTCGGCAGTATGCAGTAGCGGACAAACATTGTACTATAACATTACTTCCAACGTGGAACCTTATACGGTGGAAGTTGTGCCAGAAAATGAAAGTTTGCCATTCTATACAACCTATCCCACTGGCGACATCGAAATTCCAGAAACGGTTGAGTACAATAGTATAACATATTCCGTCACGAGCATTGGTGAGTGGGCATTTTGTCAATGTAGCGAGCTGACAGGCACTTTGACTATTCCAGAATCAGTTACAAACATTGAGGCTCACGCATTTGAAGTTTGTAGCGGACTGACAGGCGATTTGACTATTCCAGAATCGGTTACAAGCATTGGCGATTATGCTTTTAGCGAGTGTATCGGACTGACATCGGTATCATTACCCAACTCTGTTGCAAGTATTGGCAATGATGTGTTTTGGGGGTGCAGCGGGTTTACAGAACCAGTCTATAATGCCAATAGCTTTGTTTTTTTTCCAAATGGATATACAACAGAATATACAATTCCAGATGGAATACAGAGAATTGAAGGAGGTGCATTTGCCAATTGCAGCAGTTTGACAAGCATTACAATTCCCGAATTTGTTACATTTATTGGGGATGGAGCATTTTCTGGGTGCAATGGACTGACAGAGATTACAATTCCAAATTCTATTACGAGTATTGGATCAAATGCATTTTATGAATGTAGCGGATTGACTACAGTGAACTTTTATGCACAAAATTGCACATATATGCCACAAGCCTGGTATAATGCAACATTTACAACCTTGAATATTGGTGAAAGAGTTAAAATTATTCCTGATTATGCATTTAGTGGTTGCACAGGATTGACCGAAATAACAATTCCTGATTCCGTTGTGTACATTGGCTATGAAACATTTTGCAGCGGACTTATTACAGTTAATTTCAATGCAACAAGTTGTACCACAATGTATCAGCCTTTTACTATTTGTGAAGCATTAGCGACATTGAATATTGGCGAAAATGTCACAAATATTCCCGAAATGGCATTTTGGGGAGTCAACATTTCCAATATAAATGCATATTCATATACCCCGCCAACTATTGATGAGATAGCATTCGAAAATGGGGTTTACTTGACAGCCAACGTCTATACACCTTGTGCTGCTGCCAATAGTTACCGAAATTACCAAATATGGGAGCAATTTGCAAATATTCAGGGTGATACAACAGTCAACTTCTCAATTTCAGTTCAAACAGAAAACGAAACTATGGGAAGTGTGACTGGCGGTGGTAACTATTCGTGCGAAGCAGAAGCAAGCATTACCGCTATGCCAGGTACAGGCTACCGCTTTCTACAATGGAACGACGGCAACACCGACAATCCACGAACTGTCGTTGTTACTGCCGACAGCACTTTTACCGCTGGTTTTAGGGCAGTTTACACTGTTACCGTACTGTCAAACAACGAAGCATACGGCTCCGTATCTGGCGGCGGCACCTACGATGAAGGTTCTGAAGTCGTTGTAACTGCAATTCCAAATCAAGGCTACCGCTTCCTGTCGTGGAACGATGGCAACACTGAAAATCCGCGTACAATTATAGTTACAAGCGACAGCACGTTTGTGGCGAACTTTGAGCAGATACCGCTATACACGATTACAGTCTTGTCAAACAACGAAGCATACGGCTCAGTTTCTGGCGGAGGAACATACGAGGAAGGAACAGATGTCATCATAATGGCAATGCCAAACGGAGGCTATCTGTTTGATTCGTGGGAAGATGATAATGCCGAAAATCCACGAACAATTACTGTTACAAGCGACAGCACTTTCATTGCCGATTTCGTTAAGTGCGAAATAACACAAACCATCGACACCACAGTAAACAATTTTGTCACAGTCGGCAACCACACGTTCTATTCCACTGGCAATTACTCGTTTGCCGTGCTTCACGAAACTGATTGCGATACCATTTTCGACATTCGCCTTCGTGTGCTTGCCGAGCCAGTATATGACATCGGTCCCAATCCGACAAAGAGCCTGCTCAATATCAATTCAGACGGTTTCATCTCGGCAGTGGAGTTCTATTCCGTTACAGGACAACTTGTTATGCGCAAGGAAGTGAACGGCTACGAAGCGGAATTCGATATGGAAGGACTTGTGGATGGAGTGTATATTCTGAGGATTTACGGCGAGGAAAGCAGTCTGCCGGCGGTAAGTAAGGTTGTAAAGGAGTAAATTTATGCAAACAATTAATAGATATATGGTTATGAGATTTTCGAAAGTGCATGCGACTTTGTTTGTCGCGATAGTTCTAATGCTGTCAATGGCTTCGTGCCACAAGGAAGCGGTTATGATTAATCCGTTGGCAACACTGAATATAGAATTGACGAAAAAATATATCGCTGATGGTATTGTAAGCAAAAGTCAAGTCACCGAGTTTGACGCAGAGATTTCCGTTGCGTACGAGGACGACACTACGGTGTACAACGGTAGGTTCGTAGCTGCTGACGACATATCAGACTTATATATGTACGACTATGGCCACAGCGATAAGTTGTATGCCGTACAGGGGAAACCTTTCCGCGTACTGGTGGATGCGATTATCGGTGGTATAGTGTTTCATGGAGAATCGGAAATCTTTATCCTCGATAACGAACCTATGACCACATCCATAGATATGGTATCGTCGTTCAATTATGTTGACCTTGGTCTGCCTAGCGGACTAAAGTGGGCGAACTGCAACCTAGGAGCAAGCGCACCGGAAAGAACAGGCAAATACTATGCTTGGGGCGAAGTCGCAGAAAAACAGGCATACAGCTGGGATACATACGAATTCTACAAAGACAGTTCGCTTGTGAAATACACGGATTCGGATGGATTGACCAGTTTGGAAACTGACAATGATGCAGCAACAGCAATGCTTGGCTCGGCATGGAGAATACCAACAAGAGAGAATTTCGCCGAATTGTACGACAACTGCAACAAGCAATACATAACTCAGAATGGAGTAACAGGTTACCGCTTTACAGGTCCTAATGGAAACAGTATCTTCTTGCCTATGGCTGGTGGTCGCGATGGCGAAGGTCTATTGAGCAACGGCGAAAGTGGTTTCTACTGGGTAAGTTCCTTGTATTCAGAAGATGTAGAATATGCTTGGGGATTTATTCTTGAACCACAATCGTGCTACGAAACCAGCTATTACAGGATGCTAGGACAGACGATAAGACCAGTGTATAATGGACAATGAACAATGGGCGAAAAAGGCTGAAAGGCTAAAAGGCTAAACTTATGGTCTTCGAGACTTTGAGCCTCCACGCCAAAAACAATGAGCAAAAAGGCAGAAAGGCAAAATCGTCAACGATTCCAAAAACTTTTTTCTTCGCGTATCATAAATTTTATTATCTTGCGTTTTTATTTTGAACACAAGATATTCTTATGAAGAAAATACTAGTCATTGCAATATTAAGCTTGATATTTGCGGCTAAATCTTTTGCTGGACTTGAAGTTTATTTCATGTACACTAAATTCAATTCGCCGCAAGGTCAATACATTGAAACATACATGAGTACAATAGGCTATTCGACTATCTTGAAAGAAATCGGTAACGGAAAATTCCAATCGGAGATAGAAGTTGTAATGATTTTCAAAGTCGGCGATTCTATTGCAAATTTCAAGAAATATGTCCTGCACGGACCAGAAATTACCGACACAACTGCCCCCATCCCTAACTTTATTGATGCACAACGCGTAAACCTTCCAAACGGCACATACACTTTCGACATAAGCATACGCGACATCAACAGCGACAAGCCGCCATACTGCTTCTCCGACACAATCGTAATGGATTTCGGCGACGAAGTGAAATTCAGCGACATCGAACTTGTCGAAAGCTACACAAAGGCGTCCAGCGAGTCGTCGATTACCAAGAGCGGATACGACCTAGTTCCGTATGTTGCAAATTTCTTCCCCGAAAATATGAATTCACTGAAGTTCTACATCGAGGCATACAACACCGACAAGGCACTCAACGACGACTTTATGCTAAAATATCACATTGACGACTACCAGTCGGGCAAAGAAATGCCACAATGTAGCCGTTTCAAGAAGATGAAACCAGCCGAAGTCATCCCGTTTATAGGAGAACTGAACATCGAGAAACTTCCCAGTGGCAATTACAACCTTGTGGTCGAAATAGTCAACAGAAACAACGAACCGGTAACAAAGAGCGTATACTTTTTCCAGAGGCAGAACAAGAGCACATTCAGCAACGAGGAATACGCGGCACGGGCACGCCAATTCGACCTCAACAATACATTTGCAGGCAATATGAACTCGCGCGACTCGCTTGTTTATTACATAAAGTCGATGCGCCCGATTGCCAGTGTTTACGAGCGTCCGTTCATCGACAACCAGCTTCGCACTGCAGATTTGGCAACATTACAAAAGTATTTCGTTGAATTTTGGGTTAAACGCAACTATGTGAACCCCGAAAGCGAATGGTACCAATACAAATTGCAGGTCGAGAAAGTTGAGAAAAACTACGCTACCACAATCCGCCATGGTTTCGAGACCGACAGAGGCGTAATTTACCTGCAATACGGTGTTCCTAACCATATTTTCCAGTCGCCAATAGAACCAGGAGCATACCCATACGAAATATGGCAATACTACCGACTTGGCGAGGATAACAACTGCAAGTTCGTCTTCTACAATCCAAGCATGGAAGGCCACGAATACGAACTGCTGCATTCCAACAAGCAAGGAGAAATTCACACCTTCAACTGGACACGCTACCTATCACGAAGCAAATCTTCATCGTACGGAATTTCAGATACATACAATTCCGTTGACAATGCATCATCAGGATACGGACAAAACACATTCACCAACGACTGGGAACGCCGTGCAATAGAAGAATTCAACAAATAAGCCGATGACACCTAAGATTCTAGATGGCAGTAAAGCCAAATACATATACTTCCCCGAAGCACAAGACACAATAATAAGTCATTCGGGCTACGCAACCCTGTATGTCGGAGCAAACGCCGACACAAAGGAGAAAGTAATGCTGAAGAAAATATCCACGGCATTGTTTGGAAACGATGCGCAACGGTTCAAGTTCTTCGCAACCGTATGCAACGAAGTTAAAAATGAAGGACTTGTAAGCATCGATGACATGATTTTCGATGGAAGCGACATATACCTCGTATGCGAATTCGTATCGGGACGCACTTTGAAGGAACTGATATACGACCCAAAATTCATGGATTATCGCAACGACATTTTCTTCCTGCGCATAATTGCAAACTGCCTCGATACATTGTCGTACCTACACAAGCTGAAACTTTGCCACGGAAACTTAACTCCCGAAAACATCATCGTGCAATGGGACGAATGCGAAGAATTCGACTTCATGCACCCTACAGCAAAGATTTTAAGCATCGAAAGCATCAAGCTGGGATTCAAGAACATGCCACTTATCCGCCGTGTGTACGACACTCGTTACCAAAGTCCGGAACAACTCATTGGCTTCGAGGATTTAGTTGGCGACTACAGCGATATTTACAGCATGGGACTGATAATGTACGAAACATTGGCAAGGGAACCCGTTTTCCCAGCCGACAAGCCAATCGTAAAACGACAGCAAGTGTTCGGCAAGATAGAACAGCACTACCGCATTAGCGATGAAGCTCACGCGATAATAGAAAAAGCAACAATACGACCTCTACCATTTGTGCCTGGCGCCATTAGCGACAATGCTCAAAAAATTATGGTACTCAAGGCATTGAACGACAGGTATCAGTCGGCAGAAGCCTTCAAAAAGGAATTGGAAGAACTAATTGGAAACTTATAATAATTAATAATGGACAATGGACAATTGATAATGTGGTGCTCGTAGGATTTGGTTTGAAACCGAACCCTACGATGGAACACCCACATTAATTTTTTAATAATCAAATCATCGAATTATCAAACTTTAAATCATTGAATTATTAAATCTTTAAATCATTGAATTATTAAATTAAAACATAACGATTATGACAGCAGACGAAAAAAACAGAATGCAGAAGAAATGGGACACTGAAATAAAGTCCCTCGATTCATGGAGCATGTTCAAGGTAATGGGCGAACTAGTAAACGGTTTCGACCACTACGCAAAATTAGGACCGTGCGTTGCAATATTCGGTTCGGCACGTACAAAAGAAGACAATCCTTATTACATTAACGCAGAAGAAACAGCATGCCAGTTGGTTAAGAAAGGTTATGGTATCATTACCGGTGGCGGACCTGGCATAATGGAAGCAGGAAACCGCGGTGCACAGCGTGGTGGCGGCACATCGGCAGGTTGCAACATTGTACTCGAATTCGAACAGGCTGCAAACAAGTACATCGACACCGACAAGCTCGTTACTTTCGACTACTTCTTCACCCGCAAGACCATGTTCATGCGCTATGCTCAGGGATTCATCATTTTCCCAGGCGGATTCGGAACATTTGACGAACTTTTTGAAGCTATCACATTGATACAAACTAAGAAAATCGCCAAGTTCCCGATTATCCTCTATGGTTCGAAATACTGGACTGGACTTTTCGAATGGGTAAAGACCTGTGTACTTGAACAGGAACATAACATCTCCGAAAAGGACCTCGAAATCTACAACATCGTAGACACCCCGGAAGAAGCAGTAAAGATTATAGAAGACTTCTACCGCAACTACGACCACAAACCGAATTTCTAATCCCGATTGGATACAAAAAATAAGCAAGCCGATTGGCTTGCTTATTTTTTATTTGCAAAACTTGTGCGCAACTTCTAATTGTTGAGATTGCTTCGCGAGGCTGCAAGCAGCGTTCCGCACAAACGAACTCACAAGCAACGTACCTTATGCTGTTCGTTCAGTTTTACTCGCAAGCTTCGTGAGCTAAAGGTTGTGGAATGACCAAATCATTCTAATGTCTGAAATGCCTGATTCCTGTAAATACCATAGGAATCTTGTTTTCGTTGCAGAATTTTATTGTATCCTCGTCGCGAATCGAACCACCAGGCTGAATTACAGCAGAAATACCTTCCTTGTATGCTATTTCGATAGAATCGGCAAATGGGAAGAATGCATCCGAAGCCATAACTGCACCATTGAGGTCGAAACCAAAACCTTTTGCCTTTTCAATAGCCTGCTTCAAAGCATCTACGCGCGAAGTCTGGCCAGTACCGCTTGCCAGAAGCTGGGCATTCTTCACAAGCACTATTGCATTAGACTTGGTACTCTTCACCAACTTGTTTGCAAAGAACAAGTCCTCAATCTGCGCAGAAGTCGGCTTTTCATTGGTAACATACTTCAAGTCGTCCATTCCCTCGATGCGAGTATCGCGTTCCTGAACCAAAACGCCATTTATTGCCGTGCGCAACACATGTTTCGACACATTGTTATGCTTCTGCACAAGTATTATGCGGTTTTTCTTCTGTTCAAGCACCTCGAGAGCCTCCTTAGTAAAGTCAGGAGCAATTATAACCTCGAAGAAAATCTTGTTTATTTCCATTGCAACCTCACGGTCAACAGGACGATTGGTAACAATGATGCCGCCGTATGCCGAAACAGGGTCGCAAGCGAGTGCATCCTTCCATGCCCTAAGCAAAGTGCTGCGGGAAGCCACGCCACAGGCATTGTTGTGCTTGAGAATAGCAACAGTTGTATCCTCAAATTCCCTGATAAGGTTAATGCCAGCATCAATGTCAAGTATATTGTTGTAGCTAACTTCCTTGCCGTGCAACTTGGTAAACATCTCATCGAAATTGCCGAAGAACTTTGCTTCCTGATGCGGATTCTCACCATAACGCAATGGCATATATTCGCGCTGCGACAACTTAAGTTGCGACATCGAATCATTGTCGAACCAATTGAAAATTGCTGAATCGTAATTGGAACTGATGCCAAATGCTTCACGAGCAAATCTGCGACGTGTTTCCAAGTCGGTTGAACATCCATTTTCCTCAATAATGTTGCAAAGTTCCTGATACTGGTCTTTGTGCGAAATTATCAGCACATCCTTGTAATTCTTTGCAGCAGCTCTAATCAACGAAATACCACCTATGTCAATCTTTTCGATTATGTCACTCTCCGATGCATTCGACTTTACCGTTTGCTCAAACGGATACAAATCAACAATAACCAAGTCAATCTCTGGTATTTCATACTTTTGCATCTGCTCCAAATGGCTTTCCTCTTCGCGAATAGCAAGAATTCCACCGAAAATCTTTGGGTGCAAAGTCTTTACCCTGCCATCGAGAATTGATGGATATCCAGTAATGTCCTCGACCTTGGTAACATCAACATCCATAGACGAAATAAAATCATAGGTTCCGCCAGTGGAATAAATCTTAACTCCGTAGTTGCTCAAATTTTTTACAACCAAATCCAAATCGTGCTTATCGAAAACCGATATCAACGCCGACTTAATAACCTTTTGCATATATTATCCTTTTTAGTTCTATAAATTAACCTTATTTTTTCTCCATATATTGTTGACGCACAACTTCGTACACTACCAAAGCCGTAGAAACCGACACATTTAGCGACTCTGTCTTGCCTCGCATCGGAATCTTAACCAGCTTGTCGACACGCTTCATCAATGTTTTAGACACTCCAACATCTTCCGAACCCATCACTATTGCCACTGGCCCCGAAAGATCCTCATCGTAAATGATGTTTTCTGTCTTTTCTGTAGCTGCATAAACGCGAAATCCGCTTTGCTGCAGGAACAATACTGTATCGACAAGATTTTTCTCACGGCATACAGGAATATTGTACAATGCACCAGCCGAAGTTTTTATTGCATCTTCAGTAATTCTCGCTGAGTTTGTCTCGGGAATGACAATTGCAGTAACCCCTGCACACTCGCATGTACGTGCTATGGCGCCAAAGTTACGCACATCGGTAATTCCATCCAACACTACAACAACAGGCGTAACGCCATCATCAAATGTCTTCATTACCACTTGCTCGAGGCTTTGATATGCAACAGGCGAAATATATGCGACAACACCCTGATGATTCCTATTGGTAATCTTATCAAGTTTTTCGGCTGGAACATACTGTATGTTCAGCTTGTTGCGTCTCAGTTCTGTCATAAGTTCCACCGACAGGTCGCCAGTCATATTCTGCCTTACCAGCACCTTGTCAATCTCCTGCCCTGCCCTAATTGCTTCGAGCACAGGTCTTATTCCAAAAATAAATTCACTCATTGTTCAACTTTGAAACTGTAAATATTTTCCCCGACCGCCAAGTCGTCAAGACCTGCGACCAAACTGACTGATATGCACTAGACCTCAACAGCGAAAAGTCGTTGCGAAGTCCAGAAATATTTTCGAATGTAAATAACATACCATTATTCTCGCCATATACCCACTCCTCACTAGTAGGAGTAATATTAACCACAGTAGGAGGCCCAAGCATTACGTATATCATGCCTCGATCGGTTTGCCATCCCTCCACCCTACTGGAAAAAAACATATTTGCTAACGCAACCCGGCTATAAAATACTCGAATCTGCTCCTTGGCATTTTTCTCGTTCCTCGACAACCCTAACCAAAATGCATCAATAGACTTCTTCTGGTTTGCCGATGAATCAACCTTAGCAAATTCCTTGTCGGTACATATCAACTTCATTGGTTCCAACATATCCGACACCTTTGTTATCGTAGGGTACGACAGATTTTCGACTGATACTATACCAAATTTCTCATTCTTCGGAGTCGAACCTATTGCGTAAAATCCAGCCTTGTCGATATGCAATGTGTCGCCAAAAGTATAGCGGAAAATTGAATCGGGAACATTAGGAGACTTAACAGGAGAACTCAGATACGGAGGAAGCGATACATATTTCTTTTCGCCATAAAACTCCACATCGACGGTTGTCCCGCAATCGGCACCTCTATACAAGACCAAAGGCCTACCCACTGGCACTACATTGTTATACAAGAACTCGTCTGAAGTTGTTTTTGCGATGAACTTGTCGTCGTTGAAAACCGGAGTATTCTTTAAATCACAAATCAAACGCTTACGAATATCGTAACGCATATTCACAAAATCAACAACAAGCTTGTACGAAGTTTTATCTGCCAAAGAAACCTTGAAACGCCCATACATATAATCTCCGGTAGAAACATCAAATGTATAACGCATTGAAGACGTATCGGCAAGTTGGAAATCGCTTGAGCTACGCAGATAATACTTGACATATATGTTTATTTCCTTTTCCAACGGATTGGCAAGAGCATTTTTTAGTTCCTGCGTCCTTATGCGGAAAAATACATCGGCTTCGGTATCAGAAGCCACATACGCCTTTATCTGCGGATTTACAACCGAAGCCCCAGGATTGTACATTGACGAAAAGTCGGTTGCCGATGACCTCGACGCTGTAGATGATGGACTAACATCCCTCTGGAACGTCCAGCAACCACTCAACAACGCAAGCGACAGCATCAGCAATATGTACACTATAATCCTAATATTCACTTTCCCTATTTTGGAACTTCCTGTCCATATCCTTCAAGAAAGCATTCTTATCTGTATTGCCTTCAAGTACTACATTATAATTGTCGGTATATTTCTCTTTCGACTCGGCTATTATTGACCGATACTTATTTACTCCGTCTCCTTCCTCCGAATAAGTCTTGACATACTTACCATCCGTATTGAAATAGAAGAACTTATCATTGTCAACAGTAATAAGCATCTCGAAAACCTCTGATGCTGAGCTTCGAGCCTTAGTTATCCTAATATATCCATAAACATTTCGCAATACGCGATGCTTACCGAAACTTACAATACCTATAGGACCGCCATACACCAAACCTCTTTTCTGCGACTTGCGGTCGTAGACAAACTTTACACCAGTGATAACGACCTTATCCTCGGTCAACATCTTTGGTATCTTGTTGTAGTTGCCGAAACTTACACTAGTCATATACTTGTTGTACTCGGCAGTATCGAGGAACTGCTTCAACGCCACATGATAATCCTCGTCATTTTCATCAACAGGATCCGAACTTGCCGCCGTCAATACCTTAGCCAAGTGTTCGTAAGCCGCATTAGGCATTGGCATATTGATAAACATTGTAGTATTGAACACCGTAGTATCGGTTTCCACATTATAGTTGAACGTTCCGTATGAATTCAGATTGAATACCTTGGCATCAAAATTCTTGCTAAAGGCGAAATGTCCTTCACCATTTATATTGCATGTGCTGGCATCAATCGACATATAGTTGCCTGGCAGGTTAGGCTCGTACAACTTTTCGATTGGAGCAATCTCGTACTTGCCCGAATCAACAGCGTAGTGTATGTAACCGCTTGCATTGAAAATAGTCTCGTCAGCAGCGGCGCTCCGCTTTATAAGGAATGCCGGATAAATCTTATTGTTGCCATATAATACAGATGCTCTTAGAGGAATATTGTTAATTGACTTCAAATCTTTAGCAATAGGTATGTATGCATCCTCTGAACTTACAAACGACTTGAACTTAAACCATTGCATCGATGTATCGCAATTATAAATCGGTTTTGCTCCACCATCGTATTCCAATGTATCCTTGCCCGCATATACATTTACTCTGCCCTGATATGCAAAATAACGCGTCAACAAGAAATTGTCTGGCTCGGCAATTTCGCCGTGTGCCCGTGTTTCTCCGTCAACAACGCCTATATCAGAAAAATGTATAGTCTGAGGTGACTTTGTATCGTTTATATAATCATATAAAGCATCAGCAGTATAATCACGCCTTCCGTTTATCTTAACCATAGCATTATAAAATTTATAGTGCTCATTTGTAACGTTTGCCGTAATCTTTGCATTATTCAGAGAGTCCATTGCAGCGTTCTCTCTGATTATCAAATCTTGAGACGGGAATATTGCTGCATCGGCGACACGGACAACTCCTACTCCTTTGGCTCTAATTATATTCTTGCGGTAATTGTAAACTGCCTCGGGTGCATGGAACGACAAATTGTCCTGCCCCGGCATATACGACATGAATTTTGAACTGCTCAAGAATGCAGACTCCCATTTTTCCCACTCGGTTTCTGGATCTATATTCTTGATTTCATCAAGCACATCCTGCCTTGTAGAGAACGAAAGTTCATCCTTGTCCATATTCCAGATAGTCCTGTCGGAAATACACTTATACTTGTTCTTGCGGAAATCCTGTTCTGCCAATGTATCGTTTGATGTAAAATCACCAAGCCTATTCACAAAATCAATATGTGATTTCTGCCGTTCTCCAGAAAAGTCAATATCTGCAATATTATTGTTATAAATGTTGAAGTCGGCTGTATCGGCATCAAAAGTCTCCTTGTTATACACGAAATTATCCGACACTAGGAACGCCTTATCAATAAATGTAGTTCCATTGCCGTGCAAGCCATTCGACTGAATAACTAGGTTACCGTCGAGATGTGCCTTGCCGTCGTACATCACAAAGTTGCTTGTATCCTTATCTACATGGAACTTATCCTTGCTTACTTCCCAATGCAATGTATTCTCAACACCTTCGACCTTCGGGAACTGAACAGGCGACTTTCGAGCTTCCATCAGCATTTTTTTGGAATGACCTTCCATATCGTCGGGGAACAAAGTTACGTATGCATCGCTGAAAGTCGTATTCATGTATGAAATTGTTCCATCACCACGCAAACCCTTGTTGCTAAAGTCGATAACATTCTTGAATGTCGCTTTTCCATTGTATATCGGCACTCCCGATGACGGTGTCTTATACTCAAAGCCGAGCGACCAGTCGCTCTTGCGCACGACAAGAGTTTCCTTAAGGTCGGGCAATATACCTCCACTTACAAGCACTCCATCAAAATGTATATTTTCTTTATTAAAGCCTTCGATACTGTCGAGGACAAACGGGTCGACTTTGAAATAGAATTTTTCCCTGTCGTATATTCCGCTATATATATCTTTTCTATCATAATATACATACGAATCCTTGGTTGAAACCAATTTAGGATATTCATCGTAGTCCGCAAAACCAGACTTATTATTCGGATAATCAATATAGAATTCGCCAGAAAGGCCCTCAATCATGTTGCGAACAATGGCAGGCTTAGGCTCTCCGTTCGAATCCAGGAAATTCATATCAGGAGTAGTCATGGCAACCATCTTCATCGAATCGCAATTCGGAACCTCAATCTTGAACAATCCATAATCGAAATGGAATCCCTTGCCGTACATATAGAACTGACCAGCCCTAAGCAAACCATCAAACATAAAGTTCCTGTTCTTCTGTATTACAAGGTTGCCATTTTTCGGATACACAGTTACGCTTTGAGAATCGGAAAGATGTACACTTGGAACGCCAGACATCTTTAGCTCGAAATTTGAAAGGCTCAACTTGGCATTTGATACCACTTCGTTACCAACAGTACCTGTCACCACCTGTCTTGTATCCTTGTCGACCTTTACACCTCCTTCAGAATTCACCTTGCTGTAGAACACAATCACATCATAATCGGCATCGCCCTTGTGTGCTGCCAAGAATCGCCAAGTCTCATCATGCACCTTTATACGTTCAGTTTCCTGATCATAAGAAATATACCCCTTGTATGTCAGCGTGTACACAAGCTGCAAAGCCTGGTCGCGGTCAACTTTCATATAGTTCACAACATCGGCAAGCGTAAATTCAGGATAACCGCCGACATAACTTACTACCGAAGCAATCACTTCGAGAGGATTGCGGGCATCTTGCTTTTTCAATGCCCTATACTTTTCGTACGAATAATAATCGGCAGACTCGAACAGAACCTCGCTCGGAGTTCCCTGAGTATTTATTGTAGCGATATCAATTATAGGCTTGTCAACTACCCATTTCAACGAAGTGAAGTCCATCGAAAGCTGATGATATGTATCAACAAAATTTATATTCGAAAGTCCTTCCTTCATCCTTATCACCTCAAGGAATCCATTCTCTACATATTCGTACTGCTTTTCCTGCTTTTTGTTTCTTCCTGTTTTCTGCGGTTCTGTCTCCTTCTCAAACTTTCTCTTAACCAGAGTGTATCTGATACTAACTGACGGATGATATATGGAGTCTTGTGCAAGCCTAAATACGACTTCGCAGTTATCGGCAGCAATTTTATCCGGATCGAAGACAAAAGCACTGGCATACGCACTAAAAGAAACGCTATCGTTCTTAACTATCCTTATTTCTGCCTTGTTGTCGTCGACGCCACTACCGATAAAATTTCGTCCGCGCACCGAAAGTCCACCGCGGTAATCCACATCCTTCAGTATGTTCTTTATGTCAAAATCCTGCGAATAGCTCGTAAATCGCGGATATGTCGACTTGTAAGGCTTATCTCCATTCTGTGCCTTGTCAAGAAGGTCACCCATTAGGTCCTGCGTGAAATAATACTTGTTGTGGAATACAACACTGTCCGCCTTAATCATTATATCGGTCATGTTGATGTTGTACTTGTTAAGATCAACACTCATGCTGTCGAGCGGATAACCGACACGCTCCCAACCAAGTACGCCACCTTTACCTACCCATGTCTTTGCAATAGGGTTAAGAATACCGCTTGTTGAATACAATTTAAGACTATCCTTGTCCTGATACCCAATCAGGTCGATATTGTCAAGCTTTATCAGAAACTTTTCGTTTTCGTATGTAATCAAAAAATCGAGCTTGTTTACAGTCCATTTTGTTCTAGTATTGTTGGCAACGATGCGCTTACTTAGAAATACATTGAAATTCTGTAAAAATTCAGACAATTCGTTAACACGCACCTGTCTTCCCGCATCAACCATTGCGACCACCTTCTTATCAAACAGTTCAAACTGGCCATAGTCGTATCCCCTACGCTTAAACATCATAAGCACATCGGTGTAACGTACGAAATCGGGATAAGGCTTGCAGCCTTTCGACTGCAATTTGTTTATTGTCCTTATAAAATTGTCGCGTTGCGACGATGTCAAGGTATCCGACTGCCAGAAGGCAAGAAACTCCTTCTGCATACTTGCCCCGTCCTTCCTGATGTCGCCTGTAAACGATAGCTGCTGGGCAAACTCCTTTCCAAACTTGCTCGGTTCCAACGTAAACTGGGCAAATGTTGAAAATGAAACTATGCAAAACACCAGTATGGAGAATATTCTTTTCATTTTATCATTTTATTTTTCGAAAACACAAGCAGTCCATTCATCCTCCGAGATGCACTTTACAAACGAAAGTCCGCACGATGAACAAACATCCTTTATTTGGTCTATTTCGGCCAAGAAGAAGCCACTCAACAGCAATACCGCACCCTTTTTCATAAGTCGGGCGTAAGTTGGAATCTGCTTTTTCAGTATGTTGAGATTAATGTTTGCAAAGACAAATTCGTATTCTACTTCTGGAATATCCTCCACATCGCCACGCGAAGCAACTATGTTTGAAACTCCGTTACGCACAGCATTCTCTTCGGTATTCTCGAATGCCCACTGGTCAATGTCGATGGCATATATCTTCGATGCGCCGAGAATTGAAGCATAAATCGCCAATATTCCTGTTCCGCATCCCATATCAAGACCTACTTTGCCTTTAAGGTCAAGTTCGGCTATCAGTCGGCACATCATCGATGTTGTAGCATGATGTCCTGTTCCAAACGACATCTTTGGTTCGATTACAATCGTATGCTTCGTGTCGAAGGTTTCGGTATGAAACGGAGCCTTTATTGCAAGATTGTCATCTACCACTATCGGCGAAAAGTTTTCTTCCCACTGACGATTCCAGTTTTCCTGAGGAATAATCTTTTCTACTGCCGAAACGCCAAACTGTGCAAGTATCTCGTCAACATCGGACTTGCTGTATTTTTCTTCTTCCACGTATGCAAGAAGTTTTCCGTTTTCCTCGCTAAAACTGTCGAAATTCTGTTCGGCAAGAAAAGCCACAAGTATGTCCGAAAGGTCGGGATTACTTCGAGGTATATCGATTGAAAGTTCCAAATAGTTCATCTTTGCTTCTTTTTTGTCTTTGTCGTACAATCAATTGAAAAACCGATGGAAGGAGCAAAAACTCCTCCCATCTGATATAAATTAAATAGCCTTTATTATGCTGATGAAATCGTTTGCCTTGAGCGATGCGCCACCAACTAGTCCACCGTCGATGTCGGGCTGTGCAAACAGATTGGCTGCATTGCCTGCGTTTACGCTTCCGCCGTAAAGGATAGTTGTATCATCGGCAATCTGAGCATTGTAAAGCTTTGCAATCAAGCCACGGATAAAAGCATGTATTTCCTCTGCCTGGTCGGGAGTTGCGGTCTTGCCAGTACCGATTGCCCACACAGGTTCGTATGCCACGATGGTATTCTTGAAGTTTTCTGCCG
>JAEEGG010006723.1_pt1 | contig 26855 bp, 25 predicted proteins | sample 9134161 | NCBI WGS metagenome assembly JAEEGG01 (sample SAMN16246543, study PRJNA631951) | gut metagenome | biome: gut microbiome; feature: rumen; material: CR-attached | host: Bos | place: Iran: Karaj | collected 2018-10 | reverse complement strand
ATCCTTGCTTTTCAATATTTATGAGGATGAGGATTATTATACGATTGAAGCAAGTTTTGATGATGATGCTTTTGTCATAGGTCGTGAGGATCCGTTTATTGTATGTGAAAAATCTACGCCGTGGGAAAAGGTTGAGACTGACATTGGTCATGCGTTAAAGTCAGAGATAAAAGAGAAAGAAGAGGTATATAAACAGTTTGAATCCATATCGTATGGATTTGTTGATGGGGATCTGCATTATATCAGAAAGCCGAGAAAAAAGAAAAAGGAAATAGTGCATTTTACGGCAGATGATTTTAAGGATTTTCCGTCACACAAACTAACGGCGTGGTTATCGGTGTACCTGAAGGAAGAAGCTAAAGAGAAATATAAAATGAATATGATGGAATTAATGTTTAAAGAACTGTCCGAGGAGCAGCATAAGTTTTGGCGTGAAATTCTGGCAGAAAATTTTGATTATAGAAAATATAATACCTGATAGTGAGTTATTTTGGAAAATAATGCCTTCTTTGTATGTATGATTAAACATCATATATACAAGGAGGCATTTTATGTTGAAGAAAAGAACTGATAATTTGGGGCGTTTGCTGGGAAGAAATGAATATCAAAAAAACGATGGAAGATATGTATTCAGATATCATAATCTTGCAGGTGAAACAAAATATACATATAGCTGGAGGCTGATGGATACAGATGAATTACCGGAAGGAAAAAGAAAATGTAAATCCCTTCGTGAAAAAGAAGAGGAAATCAACAGTGAGAAAATGTGGGAGGCAAAGGGCTTAAAGGTTACGGACAGGGTTGTTGTTTCTGAACTGGTCGATAATTATCTTTCCTTTAGGATCAATGTAAAAGAATCGACAAAAGCAGGTTATAAAACGGTCAGAAAGCTTTTAAATGCAGATGAATTTGGCTTTAGGAAGATCGATCGAATTTCTGTAAAAGATGCCAAGAAATGGCTCATGAAACTCCAGGCAGAGGGAAGAGGTTACAGTTCAATCCATGCAGTCCGCGGTGTACTGCGGCCTGCGTTTCAAATGGCAGTAGAAGATGGCTTGCTGGATCGCAATCCCTTTGATTTTATATTTGAAGGGGTTGTTTTTAATGATATGAAAAGAATAGGGGCATTGACAGCTTTGGAAGAAAAATGGTTCCTTGCTTTTGTCCATGATGATGACCATTTTAAACGTCACTATGATATGTTTATCCTTCTTTTCGAGACCGGAATTCGAATATCCGAAATGTGTGGGCTTGGTCTTAATGATGTTGATTTTGAACAAGGATTTATAGAAATCAGTAAAACACTGAACCGATACGGGAAAAGATATGTTATTGGTACTACAAAAACGCCATCCGGATTCAGGAGGATTCCTATGTCGAAAAATGTCAGGAATTCTCTCGGACGAATAATAAGGATCAGAAAAAAGAAAGTTCAGAAAATACAGGTTGAAGGAATTGATGACCTTGTCTTTATAGATGGGCGAGGCGTTCCCATACTTCCTAATATGGTTGAAAAATACTTTCAGCGCTGCCGTGAGAAAATGAAGCTGATTACCGGACGGGATATATATGTAACTCCTCATGTCTGCAGACATACATTTTGCTCAAAAATGGTCAGGGAGGGTATGAATCCAAAGATGCTTCAATATATCATGGGACATTCAAAGATCGAGACAACTTTAGACTGTTATACGCATATTGGTTATGATCAGGTTGCTTATGAGTTTGCAAAAATAGAAAAACAGCAAATGCCGGGATAATATATGAATAAAAGCTTTTCTCGACATTAATTTGAAGTTTGGCAATTTACCACTTTTTTGTGGTAAAATTGCCATGATATACGAATATTTGATAAGAAAAAAATCCAGCAAAATCAATGCTTTGGAGGGCATTGAATAATGATTAAAGTGCTTTTTGTATGTTGGGGCAACATCTGCCGTTCCCCAATGGCAGAATTTGTGATGAAGGATCTGGTTGAAAAGAGAGGGCTGTCGGATGCATTTGAGATCGCATCTGCGGCAACAAGTACGGAGGAGATAGGTAATCCTGTCTATCCTCCTGCACGGGCTGAACTTGCACGTCACGGGATATCCTGTGAGGGCAAGAGGGCAAGGCAGCTTAGGCGTGACGATTATGAAGAGTATGATTACATAATCGGCATGGAGAATCTTAACCTAAGTTACATGAACCGTATCCTCGGCGGTGATCCCGAGGGAAAGGTTCATCTTCTTATGGATTTCACCACGCATCCCGAGGATATCGATGATCCCTGGTATACCGGGGATTTCAAGGGAGTTTACAAGCAGATCCTGGAAGGCTGCGAAGCTCTCCTTGCAAAATGCCTTTCGGAGTAATTCAATGTGGAGGAAATGATATGTGTCTTGTTTGTGACAGGATTGAAATGATCAAAAACGGAACTAATCCGTATTTTGTAAAGGAGCTGGAAACGGGCTATGTAGTGATCGGTGATAACCAGCATTTTGAGGGATATGCTCTGTTTTTGTATAAGAATCACAACTACACTGAGCTGTTCCAAATGAGCATGGAGGAAAGGACCAAATTCATGCAGGAGATGACGCTCGTTGCTGAAGCTGTATCAAAAGCTTTCTGTCCCGAGAAGATGAATTACGAGCTTCTTGGTATGGGAGATGCGCATCTTCACTGGCATCTGTATCCCAGACGTACAGGCGACATAGGAGATTACGGTAATCATGGAAGGGGACCTGTATGGTGGTATCCCATGGAGAAGATGTATTCCGATGACTGCCGCCCTGATGAAGCAACCCTTGAGGATATGAAACGGAGGCTTTGTGAGCAGCTGGATCTTCTGACGGACAGCCTGTCCTGATGATACATACCCTCTGTCGTTCTTTGCAGACAGATGATCTGCGGGGATGACAGAGGGTATTTTTATATTTTTAAAAATAAGTATTGCAATAATACTTAAATAGTGTATAATGGGTTCAGACTTAGGTATTACAAGAATACTTAAACGCCGATGAGCCTGGCAATGGGACGGTATCCCATATGATGAAAACAGCAAACTGATCGGTGTATGTTTTACAGATTGCGTACAGATAAGAGAGGGTGATGAAGACGAACAGCAGAGCTAACAGGAAAAATAAAGACGGCCTTACCGAGAAGCAGTTTCTCAAGGCATATAACCCCGGGGATTACAAGAGACCTTCGGTTACGACTGACATACTTATCCTTGGTATGAATGAAGATTATTCCGGACTGAAGATCCTGCTTATCAAAAGGGGAAATCATCCGTTTATCGATTGCTGGGCACTGCCAGGAGGCTTTATCGAAGAGAATGAAACTGCATACCGGGCGGCTGCGAGAGAACTTGAAGAAGAGACAGGATTAAAAGGAATCTATCTCGACCAGGTATATACCTTTACAAAGCCCGGAAGGGATCCGAGGGCCTGGGTCATGAGCATCGCATATCTTGCTCTTGTACCGAAGCTTGATGAAGTGAAGGGATGCGATGATGCTGAGGATGCAGCGTGGTTCGACCTGAGATTCACAGATACTTCCATCGAACTTTCCAATGATGAAAAAGATGTACTCATTAAGTATTCGCTTAAGAAGGAAAGCTTCTCCAACGGAGCGGTAACATATGAGAACTATATTCCCACCCTGAAAAGCGATGAGGCCCTTGCCTTTGATCATGTGGAGATCCTGATCGAAGCGATGAAGAAACTGAGAGAACAGATCCTTTACAGCAATCAGGCATTTTGTCTTGTGGATAAGAAATTCACCCTTTCTGAACTTCAGTCGGCATATGAGGCTGTTCTTGGCAGACCTTTATACAAAAAAAGCTTCCGCGACATGGTGAGTGATAAGATCACCGAGACCGGTACCGAGAGAAGATCGGTCATCAAAGGTGGAAGAACAAGCAAGGAATACGTACTCAAAAAAGGGAGATCAGGATCATGAACGACAGAAAATTCAGGGTATCGAGCAATAAGCTTATTACATCAGTAGTGGCATTACTGGCAGGTTTTATTGGCGGATTGGCTCTGGCAAACGGTATTATCGGTATCAGTAACAATGCGGCACTGTGTCTGGTTATAGCTGTTTCCGTTGCTCTTGTAATTGCGGCTCTGTGTCTCATATTTGTCAGGGAATATTATCTTCAGATATTCGAAGACGGCTTCGAACTTGTTAAGGGTAAGAAAGTAACTAAGTATCCGTTTTCGGCTTTTGCAGGTTCCAATGTCACAAGACATTACATGAACGGTATCTATTACGGTACATCACGTGAGATAAGTATTACACAGGCATCGGGAAAGCCCCTGAAGATCAATGCAAACAATCTGTCCAAGAATAAATTCGCCGAGCTTGTCACATATCTCGGGCAGACCAGATTCACCAAGTCACACGATATGGAGGCGACTGCCGAATACTTTAAGACAGGACATGAATTCATCATTCCAAATGACAGGATCATCAAGGCAAATAAAAACAGGATGATGGTAAGGTGCGGTTTCACCATTGCGGTTTTTGTTATCTTCCTCGGCATGACAGGTTACTACCTGGCAACTCATGAAGACTCTGCAGGCTTCTTTACAGCCTTCATCTTTGCTGGTATCGGCGGAGTGGTGCTTCTTTTTACCGAAGCCATACCATCTATTATTGCATACAGGAAGATATTGACTCTTCCGAACAGAATATATGTGGATGAGTATTCCCTTGCCATTGGAGATAAGACGTTAAGTGCAGGCAGCATTCTCAATATTTTAATGGTTCCTGCAAGCTATGACATACTCACCAGAGATATGATCGTCATCACCAAGGGCAATGAGAGATTTAAATACAACTTCGGTAAGAATGAACATGAGAACAAGCGGACTTATGCGGATTATCAGAATCTGTGCAATACCATTGAACTCTGGTGCATAGTAAATAAGATAAACTTTATGCAGATCCTTGGATAGGTAGAATGATTCGGAGGGACAGCTTATGGCTAAGAAAATTATCGTAGTAGTTGATATGCAGAAGGATTTCATTGACGGAGCTCTCGGCTCTGCTGAAGCAGTTAAGATCGTTGACCGCTGCGCAGATAAGATAAAGGCAGCAAAGGAAGCGGGAGATACCGTGATCTTTACCAGGGATACCCATGGTGAAGATTATATGAACACTGAAGAGGGCAGGAATCTTCCCGTCCCCCACTGCATCAAGGGAAGCAACGGGTGGCAGATCACCCCGGCACTTGCACCGCTGGCAGATAGTGCCATCATCCTCGACAAGGAAACCTTTGGAAGCAGAGATCTTGGAAGGCTTGTTTCCGAAAAACTCGCAGAAGGAGATTATGAGGGTGTCGTGCTCTTCGGACTGTGTACTGACATATGTGTCATAAGTAACGCACTTCTTGTTAAGGCATTTTGTCCGGACATCCCCATATATGTAGATGCTTCCTGCAGCGCCGGGGTAACACCGGAAAGCCATGATACCGCGATAAAGGCAATGGAAAGCTGCCAGATACACGTTACCGGAAAGGGTGAGGAGCCTTGGAGATAAACAGGATCTACAACATAGCTCTCTTCGGAGGAACATTTGACCCGTTTCATATGGGGCATTACGAACTCCTGAAGAATCTTAATGAGGAGATCGAGCCCGACAGGATATACATCATACCCACAGGTCATCCGTATTTTAAGGAGAATGTGGGAAGGAAGGTAAGCTCTGCCGCTGACCGCATCGGGATGACAAGGGCAGGATTGCAGGGGCTTAACATACCCTGGGAGATCTCAACTGTTGAGACCGACAAGGATACCCCCAGCTATTCCATAGAGACTATCAGATATTTCAGGGAAAACGGTGTGCCGTATAATACTGATCACGGACATCTGAAGATCTGGTTTATGTGCGGAAGCGATCTTCTTTTCGAGATAGATAAATGGTACAGATACAGAGAGATATTGTCATCGGTTACTCTTGCGGTGATCCCTAGGGGGAATGATGATATTGACAGGATCCTTCTCAGGAAGAAGGAACTTGAAGAGAGTGAGAATGCAAGGATATACATATCGAAGTATCGGGGAAGGAATATCTCATCGACGATGATCCGGGAAGATCCCGGGAAATATAAAAGCCTGATACCGGCAGGGACATACGAATATATACGTGAACACAGACTATATAATACAGAATATTAAACAGCTGCAATATTATAAGAACCTGAAAGGAGTTCATTATGGAACAGATCATCAACAGCTTACTTGAAACCGATCTCTACAAGTTTTCCATGGGACAGGCCATCTATCACCAGTTTCCCAGCTATACCACCACATGGACGTTCAAGTGCAGGAATGAGGACGTGCACTTTACGGCAGAGATGGTAGAAGAGATAAAGCGTCAGATTGCTCTTTACTGTGAACTGAAATTCACGGAAGAAGAGCTGGAATATCTCGGTAACATCACCTGGTTCCAGAGATCCTATGTGGATTTCTTAAGGCTCTGGCATCCCAGATTCGAGGATTTCGAGATCGGTACGGATGCAGACTGTGGTCTTAGCATCGAAACAAAGGGAACATGGCTCAATACTTCCATGTACGAGATCCCTACCCTTGCCATCGTAAACGGTGTCTATTTCCGCATGGGATTTGAATATGACAAGCTTCTGGAGAGCTTCAAAGAGCGCCTTACCGATAAGATCAAAAAGCTTGAAGACGGTACCTGGAAGATAGGAGCATTCTCGGAGTTCGGTATCAGAAGAAGACTTTCCGCAGAGGCGCAGGAACTGGCTGTTTCAGAACTTGCAAAGGCCAAGCTGGACGGCTCCTTCTTCGTCGGAACCTCCAATGTATATCTTGCCAAGAAGTTCGGATTAAAGCCTGTGGGAACCATGGCACATGAGTGGATCATGTGTGTGGGACAGGGCAATCACAAGCACAATCCCGCATATTCCAACTGGTATGCACTTGATGCATGGGTCAAGGAGTACGGAGTATTGAACGGAACCGCACTTACCGATGCCATTACCACTGACTGCTTCTTAAGAGACTTCCAGCTTACCTATGCTACACTTTTCTCCGGAGTAAGACAGGACAGCGGCGATCCGCTTGAGTGGGGAGATAAGATGATAAAGCACTATGAGGATCTCGGTATCGATCCGAGGACCAAGACACTTCTTTTCTCTGACTCACTTGATTTTGAGAAGGCTCATAACATCAATGCATATTTTGAAGGAAGGGCCAAGGTTGCTTTCGGTATCGGTACTTATGTCGCCAATGATACGGAAGTTCCTGCTCTCAATATCGTCATGAAGACCACTGAATGCAACGGACAGGATGTTGCGAAGATCTCCGATACAGAGGGAAAGGGAATGTGCAAGAATCCGGATTACGTCCACTATCTGAAGCGTTGTATCAGGTGGCGTATGGAACATGAGCAGTGACGACAGGATGAAAAGATAACGTTATTATAGGATGAACCTACCGGGGAAAGGAATTCATATGCTTAAGGACGTAGAGAAAACAGTTAATGAGATAACCGAATGGATCAGAGAGTATTTTGAGAAGAACGGACCGAAATGCAGTGCGGTGGTCGGGATCTCCGGAGGCAAGGATTCCAGCGTTACCGCTGCGCTTCTTGTGAGAGCCCTCGGAAGGGAGAGGGTTGTGGGTGTAATGATGCCGGACGGAGTTCAGCCGGATATCGATGATTCCAGAACTCTTGTGGAGCATCTGCAGATCCCGAATCTTACAGTGAACATAAACGGTGCCACAACCGCGCTCAAGGAGGCTCTGACCGAAGCAGGGGCTTTTGTTTCAAGAGACACTCAGATCAACATACCTCCAAGAGTCAGGATGACCACTCTCTATGCCGTTGCACAGGGACTTGAAAACGGCGGAAGAGTTATCAATACCTGCAATAAATCCGAGGACTATATAGGATACAGCACCAAGTTCGGTGACAGTGCCGGGGATATGTCCATACTTGCTGCATTTACCGTGGAGGAGGTCCTTCAGATAGGAGACTTCCTCGGGCTTCCTGAAAGTCTCGTACATAAGAAGCCCTCCGATGGACTCAGCGGTATGAGTGATGAGGACAAGATCGGATTTACTTATAAGACTCTGGACAGATACATCGCTACCGGCATCTGTGAGGATGAGGAGATCAGGAATAAGATCGACCGTATGCACAGGATGAACCTTCACAAGCTTGAGCTCATGCCTCATTTTGAACCGTCGGAACGCTGAACAGTCATACGCGCTCTGCCATAATTTCATACAGATTTCAAATAACCCTAAATGCCCGAGTGTATTTGGGGTTATTTTAATTTTGTGTTCACTGTACCCTGATTATGGTAAAATTTTAGTGTTATGAACCTGTAAATATATATTTATCCATGGATGTGATCCGTTATCGGAAGCACCGGGATGAAACGGAGTGAAAAATGAACTTTACAATAAACAGTAATTCGACTCTTTGCCTTGATAAGAATGACTGGCCGGGAGTCATCAGGGTTGCCGGCAAGGTCAGGGACGATATCGAGCTGGTCTTTGGCAAAGCACATGATATAGCTTTATATGAGGGCGCACTTTCCGGAAGTGAATTTACAGAGGGAATGATATTTGCCGGATGTATAGGAAAGTCTGCAATCATAGACGATCTTGAGAAGAGGGGTATCATCAACCTCTCCGCTGTCCGCGGAAGGAGAGAGGTATATCTTTTTACCGTGGCTGAGATAAAGGGCGTGTCCTGCATCATTATCGCAGGAAGCGACAAGAGAGGAACCATATATGGACTTTTCCATCTTTCAGAGCTTATGGAAGTCAGCCCCTGGGTATGGTTTGCTGATGTCATCCCTGCATCCAAGGAATGTGTACATGTCACTGATAAGGACAATATGGTGAGCAAAGAGCCCTCGGTCCGCTACAGAGGTTTTTTCATCAATGATGAATTTCCTTCCTTCGGTAACTGGACAAGGGAGAATTTCGGCGGATTCAATTCGAAGATGTATGATCATGTATTCGAACTGCTCCTCCGTATGCACGGAAACTATTTCTGGCCTGCCATGTGGGCATCATGCTTTTCGGAAGAAGGCCCCGGCATTGAAAATGCAAAGCTTGCCGATGAGTATGGCGTTGTCATGGGAACATCCCACCACGAGCCCTGCATGAGACACGGTGAGGAATTCTCACATGTAAAGGGCCCCGATTCCATATACGGTAATGACTGGAACTTCAACAGAAACAGAGAGGGACTTATCAATTTCTGGAGAGACGGACTTAAGAGAAATGCTCCCTTTGAGAATGTTGTTACTGTTGGAATGAGAGGCGAGGCCGACTCTGAGATGCTTGGAAGGGAGTGTACCACTCTCGATAATATCAATTACCTCAAGGATGTTATCACCACCCAGAACGGTCTTCTTGAAGAAGTATACGGTGACAGGGTTTCTGAGGTGGATAAGGTATTTGCCGTATATAAGGAAGTAGAGAAGTTCTACTACGGAGATGAGGATAACGAAGGATTAAGGTGCTGGGAAGGACTTGACGGTACCATCATCCTTCTTGCCGACGACAATCACGGTTATATGAGACTTCTTCCTCCTAAGGAAGACCGTGCTCATAAGGGCGGCTTCGGAATGTACTATCATCTGGATTATCACGGCGGTCCTGTTTCCTATGAATGGGTCAACAGTACCCATATTTCCCGTATCGCAGAGCAGATGGGACAGGCATGGGACTGCGGTGTCAGGGACCTGTGGATAGTTAACGTGGGCGACCTTAAGCCTGTTGAGTTTCCTCTGAATTATTTCATGGATCTTGCATATGATTATGATAAATGGAGTAATGATTACAGCTCATATACCGCGGCATGGGCTGAGGCTCAGTTCGGAAAGGAAGGCTCTCAGGCAGTAGCGGAAGCCGTGAACCTCCTCGAGGATTATACAAGGGTTAATTCCGCGAGAAGACCCGAGACCATAAGCCCCTTCACCTTCAATCCGGTTTATTATGACGAAGGCAGGAAGATGCTGGCAAAGGCAGGCAGGATCATCGCATCTGCGGATGCTGCTATTGAGAGGTATAAGGGAAAGGATCTCTATGATGCTTTCTTCCAGCTTGTGTACTTCCCTGCAAAGGCATCCATGAACGTGCTTACCATGCAGCTCTACAGCGGACTTAACATTACTCTTGCACAGAGAGGATGTCCTTCTGCCAACTATTATGCTGAGGGTATCAGACAGTGCCTTGCACTTGATGATGAGCTGTGCAGGGAATATAACGGGCTCGGAAACGGCAAATGGAAGAATATGATGATGTCCGAGCATATCGGATTTATCAACTGGAACGAAGAAGAACACAGGATACCCACAAGAACCTATGTGGATCCATATCATAAAGCGAGAGTCAGTGTCAGTGTCGCAGGACTTCCCATTTCCACAATGGGAGGAGACTGGACAAAGAGAGAACTCTTTATGCCGGATCTCCTTGTCCCCGGAGCTGAGGGACGTATATCCATCGAAAACTGCTGCAGGGATGAGGCTGTATGGAATGCAGATACGGATGATGAATGGATCGTACTTTCCGTAAAGGAAGGAAAAATCCCCGGAGCTGCTGATGAGGCCGGTCTTTCTGATAAGGGTCCTGATACTTCGGTTGCATATATAACCGTAAGTGCAGACAGAGAGCTTCTTCACAAGGCATGTGAGGCAACTGGCAAAACCGGTATTACCGGATCGGTGAAGATCACATCGGGTCCTGCCAAAGTATCTGTCAGGGTATGTGCAAGAGATTTTACGGATGAAGAACTTAATGCATCCTTCTATGTACCGGTCCTTCCGGAAGACGTAAGCTATCCTGATGCCGGTATGCCTCTTGAGTGCGCTGTTGAAGCTGCTGATTTTGAGAAGCTTACAGGTGGCAGGGAATGTGATTTTAAGGTGTACACGTCTTATGAGAAGTTCCACAGCGGTATGAGAACCGTACCTGCTGATGCCTGCGGCGATCCTTCCGGCATGCCAAGTGCAGCATACAGGGTATATATTCCTGAAGAGGGAGAGTATGAACTTACAGTCCATGCAGCACCCGGCGGTCCGATCCTCAGGGATACATATGCCTCCTTCGGAGTATCTGTAAATGACGGCGATGTCAGGATTTTGAAGATGGTATCTGATACCTACAGAGCAGGTGAGAACAGCTGCGGAGAATGGTGCAAGGCAGTGCTTGATCACGATAGAAAGCAGTCTCTTACATTTGACGGCAGGAAGGGTGAGAATGTGATCAGGATCTACGGATGTGATCCCGGAAGTGTGCTCACCAGACTTGTGATAAGACAGGCAAAGGGTGAGGCTCCGAAGACATATTTCGGTCCCGCTCCCGAATATATAATGGCGTAATGGTTTATAAAGCACTGAAGCGGAAAGGTGTGAGATATGCAGGTCGATAAGTCACGTCCGGTATATGTTATAGGTCATAAGAATCCCGATACGGATTCGGTCTGTTCCGCCATAGGATATGCAGATCTTAAGAGGAGACTGACAGGCGGAGATTACAGAGCTGTCAGATGCGGTCATCTGAATGACGAGACCAAATTCGTGCTGTCAAGGTTCGGAGTAAAGGCCCCGGATTATGTCAAGGATATCAGGATCCAGGTAATGGATATGGATATCAAGAGACTTCCGGGTGCATCACCTCTGCTTTCTCTTAAGAACGCCTGGAAGGTCATGCATGATGCCGAGACCGTAACTCTCTGCATAACTGAGGGATCTTCTCTGAAGGGGCTGATAACTCTGGGAGATATCGTTGATTCATACATGGATACGGATGATAACGGGATACTTGCCCTAGCCCATACTCCCTATTCGAATATAGTGGAGACTCTTGAAGGAACGCTTCTTGCCGGAGATGAGCAGGGCACCGTAGAGGGCGGGCGCGTTATCGTGTCTCAGACCGGGGCAGCAGGCGTTGAACCCGGTGATATAGTGATCATACCCGATGGTACCCGGGATGCGGAGGAATGCCTTGATGCCGGTGCATCCTGCATAATCACCTGCTCCGGAAGCAGACCTTCTGACGGAGTAAGGAATCTTGCCATGGATATGAATGTAAGGATCATAGAGACGAAGTATGATGCCTTTTCCGTTTCCAAGATGATCGACCAGTCCATACCTGTTGTGTACTTCATGAAGTCCCAGGACCTTGTGACATTCCGAATGACGGATTATGTGGATGATGTAAGACCTGTAATGGCTCAGGCACACCACAGATATTTCCCGGTCCTTGATGAAAAGGGTGATTATGTGGGAATGATCTCACGAAGGAATCTCCTTGGTGCCAAGCGCAAGCAGGTCATACTGATGGATCATAATGAGAAGAATCAGGCGGTTACCGGAATAGAATCCGCTTCGATACTTGAGATAATAGACCATCACAGACTCAGTGCGGTAGAGACCGTATCCCCTGTATTTTTCAGGAATCAGCCGCTGGGCTCTGCATCCACCATTGTCTATCTGATGTACAAGGAAGCGCATGTTGAGGTCAAGCCTGAGATCGCAGGTCTTCTGTGTGCGGCGATACTTTCGGACACACTGATCTATAAGAGTCCTACATGCACCGATGTGGATATACAGTGCGGTAATGAGCTTGCCCATATCGCAGGCATAATGCAGGATGAATTTGCACGGGAGATGTTCAAGGCAGGAAGTGACTTTGAACACAAGACCGGTGAAGAACTCCTTAAGAGAGATTTCAAGAAGTTCACCATAGAAGGCTATTCGGTGGGTATCTCCCAGGTCAATGCCATGATGAAGGAAGAGATACAGGTAGCGGAGAGCAAGGCGGGAGACTCCATAAAGGGCTTCATGAATTCTGAAAAGCTGGATATGGCCTTTATGATGATCACGCTTATCCCTTCCGAATCCTCAAGAATCGTGTGGGCAGGCGAGGGAGCAAGGGAAGTCCTTAAGAACGGATTTCAGACAGATATCCATGAGACGGATCCTGATGTGCTCCTGAACGGAATAGTCTCCAGAAAGCAGCAGTTCCTTCCTGCGGTGGTTGAGGGAATCTCTGCACTGTCACAGACGTGACGGCGGACAGACTTCTGTGCCGGACAGTTAATAAAACCCCCTCATGTTAATGGCATTAAGCCGTCAGCGTGAGGGGGTTGTTATCATGTATTATGGTCTCTTACCAGGTGCCCCGAGACTTTTATTTTGCGTTAAGGCTCTTATGGGTTACAGCAGCAAGTGCGGCACCTACAAGGGGACCAACGATGAATATCCAGAGAGCTGCAATGGGAGCGGTATTGCCGTTTACTGCTGCAAATACTGCGGGAGCGATGCTTCTTGCAGGGTTTACGCTGGTTCCGGTAAGTCCGATACCTACGATGTGTACGAAGGTAAGGGTAAGTCCGATAACGAGTCCGCCGAATGAACCATGTCCTGCTTCCTTGGATGTTACACCGAGAATGGTAAGTACGAAGATGAAGGTGAGGATCACTTCAACGAGAAGTCCCGCAACGATGCTTCCGTTAACTCCGGCAAGTCCGTTTGATCCGAATCCGCCGGTCATGTCCTTGACACTTCCTGTTCCGAATACACATGCAAGAAGTCCGGAACCTACGAATGCACCGATAACCTGTGCAACAACATATCCGCAGAAATCCTTGCTCTTCATTCCACCGTTCATGAATACTGCCAGTGATACAGCGGGATTGACATGGCATCCGGATACATTACCGATGCAGTAAGCCTCCGCAACAATGGCAAGACCGAATGCAAGTGCAGTGAGCAGGTAGCCGGAGCCGTTAGCGGCATCACATCCTACAAGCATTGCGGTTCCGCATCCCATGAATACAAGGACCGCTGTTCCAATAAGTTCAGCAACATATTTTTTCATCTTTTCCACCTCTCTTTTTATTCGGATCACATAATATCCTCAGGACCTGTTTATTTCAGTTCCTAATTATTTATTATATATGTAATTTGCCAAATGTGGTAGGATAATCCCATGGAAAAATATAGGGAGGAGACAATATGGCATATAAGATAATAGGAGACAGCTGCTGTGATTTTACAAAGCTGCAGATGAAAAAGGGTAACATCACCCGTGTTCCCATGTCGATCATAATCGGGGGTGTTGAATACCGTGATGACGGTATCAGAAGTCAGGCTGACTGGATCAGTCTGATAAAGGAAGATCCGGGCTATCCCAAGTCAGCATGTCCGTCACCTGATGCATTCTTCAGTGCATTTGATGAAAAATGCGATAACTATGTCATAACCCTTTCTGCCAAGCTGAGCGGTGTATATAACAGTGCCACGGTTGCAAAGGAGATGTTTGAGGAAGAGCATGAAGGCGCACGCATCCATGTATTTGACTCCAAGAGCGCTGCGGCAGGACAGTCGCTTCTCGTTGAGAAGATCATAAAGCTTGCTGATGAAGGTCTTTCATTTGACGAGGTGGTGGAAAAGGGAGAGAAGTTCCGTGATGAGATGTTCACGGTCTTTGTTCTCGATGATCTCGAGACCTTCAAGAAGAACGGAAGATTAAAGGGTATCAAGGCTCTTGTGGCGACGACGATGAACATCAAGCCGGTGCTCATCGGAGATGACGGTGAGATCAGACAGATCGATCAGGCCATAGGAATGAACCATGCCGTGAACCGTATGCTTTATCACATAGAGAAGAAGGATATAGACAGATCCGCAAGTGTAAGGATCACCCAGTGTGACAGCAAGGAGCTGTGTACCAAGATCGCAAGGATCCTTACGGAACGCTTCGGATTTACGGATGTTAAGATCATCAATGCCGGCGGCCTTTCGACGACTTACGAAAATCCCGGCGGGGTGGTCATGGCGATAGGATGATCAGTCATTCCTCCTGCATACGAGGATATCGCCGTTTTTAACCTTTATATTCCTTGTGGGCACGACACATACGCCGTCTCTTAAGAGAACAAGGATATCTATATCATCTTTATTTTCAATACGGCCGATCTCTTTACCCTGATAGGGAGTCTCCGGACCTACTGTCACGGTAATGAGACCGGCTTTTTCGTCACCCTTCGAAAGGCCGCGTTTGAGAGTGGTCGATCGTTCAACGAATCCTGCCGATATGATACCGGTAGGGATCGCCACAACGGCCATTGCGAGAAAGTCTACAATTATTCCGATGGTCTTTCCCATTAATGTGACCGGATGTACATCGCCGTATCCTACGGTAAAGATCGTGGTGGCTGCCCACCATAATCCCGACAGCGCGTTGGGAAATGCCTCGGGCTGAACCTCATGTTCCACAGAATACATGCACAGGCTTGAAGCAAGCATCAGTATGAGTATGATCATGACCGAAGCCCCGATCTGGTTTATCTTGTCCCTGAAAACGGACAGTATGACATGGAACGAATCATATTTTGAATTGATCTTAAAAAGCCTGAGGATCCTTGCGACTCTAAAGAGTCTGAATGCCACGAATCCGGACAGATAGTAGAAAGGCAGGATCGTAAGGAGCTCCACCACTCCGTCGAATGAAATGACGAATGCAAGTACAGCCCGGGCCCTTGACTTGTCCGGATACAGATAATCGGCCGTTGCCAGTCTCAGAACATATTCTATGAGGAAAAAGATTATGCTGAATATATCCAGGAATTCGAAAAAATTCCCGAGATATGAGAGCTGCTCGAAGGATTCCAGGATCAGCGACAGGATGTTCAGAATGATGATTGTGATCAGCGCAATATCAAAAGCAGTGCTGAGTTCATCGTTTCTGGTGCCGATCTGGATGATCTCAAATATTCTTTCCCTGCCGGATTTAGGAGTTATATTCTTTTTGCTTTTTCTGTTGTTGCCCATGTCTGAAATTTTACATTTCCTGTAAAAAGATGTCAAAAATAATATATATAAGGCAGATGGTAAGGTTTCCGTAAATATCCTGATATCATGCAGATTGGAAAACTCTTTACTGCGATAAAGTTTCCTTTCATAAAATATTTAAGTAAAATTAATCCGGAAAAACGTTTTCTTTTTGATATTCATGTGATATATTGAGTGGCAAAGGGTGTGAAAACGCTTTCGGAACAGTTCCGGTGCGCAACACCAGGTAAGAAACGGAGGATATATTATGAAACGTAAGTTAGTTAGTCTTGTACTCAGTGCAGGACTCGTGGCAACAACTCTTACATCACTTGCCGGCTGCGGAAAGGCTACAGGAGAGATCAAGATCTGGGTTGCCGAGAATGTTGTCGAGTTTACCAAAGCTCAGGTTGCTGCTTTCCAGGAAGCCAATCCCAAGTATTCAGGATACACCATCATCGTTGAGCCTGTAGGAGAGGGCGATGCTGCAACCAATATGGTCACTGATGTTGAGGCAGGCGCTGATATCTATGGATTTCCTCAGGATCAGCTTTCACGTCTTGTTGCGGCTCAGGCCATCACTCCCATCGGAGATGCTGATGCAGCATGGGTTGCAGAGCAGAACGATGCAGGTTCAGTAGGAGCAGCCAAGGTTGGAGATATCACCTATGCATATCCCATCACCTCTGATAACGGATATTTCCTTTATTATGACAAGTCCGTAGTCTCCGATCCTTCAACTCTTGAAGGCATCGTAAAGGCTTGTGAGAGCGCCGGCAAGAGCTTCTACATGGAGATCAACTCAGGCTGGTATCAGACCGCATTCTTCTTCGGAGATAACGGCTGCACACTTACCTATGACACAGACTCCACCGGAGCATTCACTGCATGCAATGCTACATATGCATCCGATGCAGGAGTTAAGGCTCTCAGAAACATGATCAACCTTCATATGTCTCCCGCATTCGTTAACGGTTCATCCATCAGCAACGCTACCAACGTAGGCGCTATCGTTGACGGAACCTGGGATGCAGGCGCTGCAAAGGATCTCTTCGGAGACAACTATGCATGTGCTCCTCTTCCTACCGTAGGCGGAGTTCAGATGTCAGGATTCGGCGGATTCAAGCTTCTCGGTGTTAAGCCCCAGACCGAAGCAGACAAGCTCGAGGCTTGCAAGGCTATCGCCAAGTATCTCTCATCTGCAGAAGTACAGCTTGCACGTTACGATGAAGTATTCTGGGGACCTTCCAACATCACTGCACAGAGATCTGACAAGGTTACCAGTGACGAGGCTCTTTCAGCACTCGGTCAGCAGCTTGCATTTACCGTTCCTCAGGGACAGTATCCCGGTGACTACTGGTCACTTGCTACCGCACTCGGTGACAGCATCATCGCAGGCGATTATGATAAGGCTACCGATGCAGAGCTCCTTCAGGTACTTCAGGATTTCCAGGATACCTGCATAAGCTATGCACAGTAAAGCATATGTGAACTAAAGAGTATTACAATCGCGGGGCAGGGGACCTTTCGGCTCCCTGCCCCGTTTTCAGGGGAAATGAAAAGTCTGTATCCGGAGGACTTCTCAATGGATAAATTCAAAAAAAATGTAGAAGCGTTCAGGGAGTTTGGCAGAGGCTTTATGCGCATGCTCCGTGAATTAGGGGAATCAATAGTCAAGGGAAGCCCGATGACCAAAGTGTCAATGGTCATCTTCGGCTTTGCTCATATTCTCAGGAAGCAGTTCCTGAGAGGTTTTACTTTTCTTGTGGGAGAGCTTGCTCTTTTGTGGATGATCTTCGGCTTCGGCTGGAAGTACATCTCCAAGTTCTCCAGTCTGGGTAATTCATCCGGCGGATATAATCCCGACGGAACCATTTCATACGGTGATAATTCCTTCTTTATCCTGCTCTACGGAATACTGGTCATACTGGCGTTTATCGCACTGCTTATCCTGTGGAGCATGAGCTTAAGAGACAGTTATAGATGCGAGAAGAGGATTGCGGCCGGTAAGAATCTTCCCACCAATAAGGAAGACTGGCACAGTCTCTTTGATAAGAATTTTGCACAGACACTTCTTACTCTTCCTGTTATCGGGATATTTGTCTTCACAGTGCTGCCGATACTGTTCATGATATGTATCGCATTCACCAATTATGACAAGAACCATACACCGCCTTCAGCTCTTTTCACATGGGTCGGACTTGAGAATTTTAAGAAGATCCTCGATTTCGGCGGCACCGGTCTTGGGCCCACGTTCTTCAGAGTGCTTGGCTGGACGCTGTGCTGGGCATTCTTCGCAACCTTCCTCAACTATTTCCTGGGAATGGGAGTTGCCATACTCATCAACAGACAGGGCATTAAGTTCAAGAAGCTGTGGAGGACCATTCTGGTAATGACCATAGCTGTTCCCCAGATCGTAAGCCTTCTGTACATAGGCAAGCTCTTTGCTGCAGACGGTCTTATCAATCTGTTCCTTATGAACCACGGGATCATTGACAGGGCGATACCCTTCTGGACTAATGCGAACTATGCAAGGGTTCTGATAATCCTCATTAATCTGTGGGTGGGCATTCCCTATATGATGCTCATTGCAACGGGACTCCTTATGAACATCCCGGCAGATCTCTACGAGTCCGCAAGGATAGACGGGGCGAACTCCTTCCAGATGTTCAGAAAGATCACCCTTCCCTACATGCTCTTTGTAACCGGTCCATTCCTTCTTACCAGCTTCACCGGTAACCTCAATAACTTCAACGTCATATATCTGCTCAGCAAGGGTCAGCCCAAGAGTATGTCCCTTTCAGACGGAGCAGGTGCCACGGACCTTCTTGTTACCTGGCTCTATACCGTGACCGTAACCAACAACGATTACAAGATCGCAGCGGTCATCGGTATCATGGTCTTCATTGTCACGGCTGTCATTTCCCTTGTGGTATACGGAATGCTGCCTTCGGTTAAGGATGAGGAGGGCTTCCAATAATGAGCAGAAAAAAGAAGATAGGCAATTTCTTTACATACATAGTTCTCATACTCATAAGCATCGTATGGCTGTTCCCCTTTGTGGGACTTGTTCTCCAGTCCTTCAGATCCTATGTGACGGAATTCGGCGGAATGGTTGGATATCTTGTGCCCAAAAAGTTTTCGCTTGATTCCTATATCTATCTGTTCTCGGGAGAGTGCAAGTTCATAAGATGGTATCTCAATACGCTTATCATCGCCTTCTTTGTAACTGCAGGTCAGACCGTTGTGGTGGTGTGCGTAAGCTACGCTCTTTCGAGAATGAGATTTGCCGGAAGGAACTTCCTTATGAGAACCTGGCTGATCCTTGGAATGTTCCCCGGATTCCTTACGATGATCTGTCTGTACTTCCTGCTTAAGCTCCTTGGACTTACCCAGGCAGGTGCGGTTCCGGGCCTCATCCTTATAGGGATTGCAAGCTCCGGAATGGGTTATTACGTATGCAAGGGATATTTCGATACGATCCCCAAGTCACTTGATGAAGCCGCAAGGATCGACGGAGCAACACGTGCACAGATCCTTATAAGCATGATAGTTCCCCTTTCCAAGCCCATAATAATCTACACCGCACTTGTTGCATTCATGGCTCCATGGTGTGATTACGTATTCGCTTCATACGTGGCATTTGGACACAGCAACAGCTACAACGTCGCCGTGTCACTGCAGAACTGGGTATGGACCAATGACTATCAGGGATTCTTCACAAGATTCTGCGCAGGCGGGATACTCGTTGCGATACCGGTCACCATCCTCTTCATGTGCCTGCAGAAGTACTACGTAGAGGGCGTTACCGGAGGCGCGGTTAAGGGATGATCAGTTCTGTTTTATGAAGTATGTTAAATGTGTAAAGGCCGTACGTTCCATCGTACGGTCTTTTTATAGGAGACAGTTATGAAGAAAAGAAGATCGATGATAGTCAGGGGATTATCCCTTGTGACCTCTGCCATGCTTCTTATGAGCGGCTGCGGAGGCGGTTCTTCGGAGCCGAAATGTTCTGAACTCATGGACAGGACTGCAAGGGATGTGAGCGTTTCGGTAAGCAGGATAGATGACCTTCCTGCGGACTTTGTAATGGGTGCGGATGTAAGCTCGTATCTGTCCATCGATAAAAGCGGAGCGTCCTTCTACGACTTTGAAGGCAATAAGGTGGATATGGACGGCTATTTCAGACTGCTTAAGGAAAGCGGTCTGGATATAGTCAGGTTCAGAGTCTGGAACGATCCCTTTGATGAAAAGGGCAGGGGATACGGAGGGGGTAACTGCGATACAAGTGCTGCCGTAACCATGGGAAAGAGTGCCACAAAAGCAGGGCTTCAGGTGATGATAGATTATCATTACTCGGACTTCTGGGCTGATCCCGGCAAGCAGATGACACCGAAAGCCTGGCTTCTTATGTCTGATGATGAGAAGGAAGCGGCACTTGAGGAATTTACAAGAGAGTCTCTGACCGCGCTTAAGGACGCCGGTGTAAACGTCACCATAGTATCCGTGGGAAACGAAACCGATAACGGAATGAGCGGTGAGAAGGGATGGACCGAAAAGTGTGCCCTCTACAATGCGGGAAGCAGGGCTGTAAGGGAGGTGTTCCCTGATGCGAAGGTGGCGCTTCACTTTTCCAATCCTGAGCATGATTACGTAACCTATGCCCGTCATATCGCGGACTGCAGCGTTGACTATGATATTTTCGGAACCTCCTATTATCCCTACTGGCACGGAACCCTTGAGAACCTTACAGAGGTGATGTCCGAGATAGCAGAGATGACTGGCAAGCGCGTGATGGTGCTTGAGACCTCGTGGGCCTACACCCTGGATGATGGAGACGGAAGCGGCAATACTGTATCCCATGAGAGCAACTCTGCGAATCCTTTTTACAGCTTCAGCGTACAGGGACAGGCTGACGAGATAGCATCTGTTACCGGGGCCATAGCGGATGTGGGAGATGCGGCTCTTGGAATGATGTACTGGGAGCCTGCATGGATACCTGTCGGATATTACAACCCCAAGGGCTCCGATGCGGATAAGGTTCTTGAATCCAACAGGAAGAAGTGGGAGAAGTTCGGCTCGGGATGGGCATCAAGTTATGCTTCCGTATATGACCCGGACGATGCCGGAAAATACTATGGCGGAAGTGCTGTAGATAACCAGGCTCTGTTTGATTTTGAAGGACATCCTCTCGATTCCCTGAATACCTTCAGATATATGAGAGAGGGACATGAGCTGGAGGGACTTACCCTTTCACAGGTGATCATGCCGGCACCTGTATCAATGGAGATAGGCGAGGATATACATGCATATCTGCCAATGACCGTAAGGGGAGAGCTGGACAATAAGCAGAGACTTACCTTCAATGTGGAGTGGGATGAGGAAGAGCTCAGGCAGCTGTCTGCAGTGGGAGAATACACGGTCCACTGTACCATCACTGATGAGATACCCGGAAGCGACGGAACTCCAAGAAAGGTAATGCTTAAGGTTAATGTCCTTCCCCACAATCTTCTTGTAAACGGTGATTTTGAAAAGGGAGATAATACGGGATGGGAGATAAGTGATCCCATGGCAGGAGTTACGAGGGATGATCCGTACCGCGGAGATTACGCACTTCACTTCTGGGATGACGGTACGGTTGCGTTTACGGCATCTCAGACTGTAAGGTTGGATAAGGACGGAGAGCTTGTATTTTCCATGAAGGCCCAGGGCGGAGATATGGGTGACGGCCATGTGGTGAAGCTTGTTGTTAAGAATGAAGCTACAGGGCAGACTTACGAAGGAAGCGTAACTCTTACAGGATGGCAGAGCTGGAAGGAAACAGGTTACTATACCGAGGCAAGTGCACCTGTCTTCGAGGTATCTGCAGGTGATAAGGTGACCGTGACAATTGAGGTAAAGGGAGCTGCAGGAGGATGGGGAACCATAGACGATGTGTTCCTTGCATATAATGAGTAAGATCACATTTTATTTTTGGGACCTTGTATGATATCATCATTTCGGGCAGTCTTGCTATAACTTAAGCCCTGTATCAGCGGTGCCGGGATAAGAATCGACTTGTCCTGTTTGTGATTGAAAGGAGTCGGGATATGTTTGCTGTACTTGTGATAATCATATTGCTGGCGATAATATGGATCCTTCTGAAGCTTCTCGGACTTGCCATCAAGCTTCCCTTTAAGATCATAGGCTTTATATTTAAACAGCCCTTTGCCACCATTTTCTGGATCCTGGTAATAGGATATCTGCTGGTGTATATAGTTGGACTGTAACGGACATATTTTGAGATGGGAGAGACGGATATGATATTACATATGGGCGGAAATATGATAGGTTCATTTATGCTGGTTGAGCGTATTGTCCACATGATTGAAAGGATAACGACCACCAAATATGTTTATTTCAACATGTTCAACTGGTTCGGAAATCTCCTGAATCTTGCCCTGGCTGTACTGTCAATCATCGGAATGTGGAGAATGTTCACCAAGGCGGGAGAGCATGAGTGGGGTGCAATCGTCCCCTTTTACAACAGATATCTTCTCTTCAAGATTTCCGATATGAAGAACTGGTTCTGGGCAGAGCTTGTTCTGTCCATAGTCTATGGAGCATCTCTCATTGCTTTTGTGCTGTTTTTTCTCGGTGTGCTGATCTCAAGCTTCAGTACAGTGGATTATAATACTGCATTAAACGGTACCGGTATTTCATTTATAATTGTGATCATTTCAGCGGTGCTGCTTTTTATCCTTCACATTGTAAGGAATATCCGCCTGGCACGTAATTTCCATCTCGGAGGCGGGTGGGTTGTGGGATTCCTCCTGCTGCCCGGTGTGTTCTTCATGATCGTCGGATGTTCGGGCAAGATACGTTTTAAGGACAGACTTGTATCGGGACTTCTTCCCGGTCAGATTCCCTACGGTCCTGCTCAGGGTGCATACGGATATCCTCAGGGAGCACCTCAGCAGACATACAACCCATACGGATCACAGAACAATTATTATAATCCCTATGCCCAGGGCAATCCTTACGCCCAGGGCAATCCTTACGCCCAGGGTAACCCATATAATCCTCAGCCTCAGTACGGACCTGATGTATATGCAGCAGGTCCCGCATCTGATGGAGGAGATTCGATTCCGAAAAAATGATGTGAAATAGTTGCTTTTTTTCTTGACACAGACAATGTTTTTGGTTATTATAATCGTTGTCTGTTTTGTGTCCGTAGCTCAGCTGGATAGAGCAACGGCCTTCTAAGCCGTGGGTCGGGGGTTCGAATCCCTTCGGGCACGTTCGTGGTGGGTGTAGCACAGTTGGTTAGCGCGTCAGATTGTGGTTCTGAAGGTCGAGGGTTCGAGTCCCTCTACCCACCCTCGCCAACAGGCGATTTTTTTTTGAAGCAGGTTAATCGCATTCGGACCTGCCGTAGGGCTATCGCCAAGCGGTAAGGCACAGGACTTTGACTCCTGCACTCGTGGGTTCGAATCCCGCTAGCCCTGTTAAGAAAGTTGCTCTCATATATGAGACACTAGCTCAGTCGGTAGAGCACTTGACTTTTAATCAAGTTGTCGAGGGTTCGATTCCCTCGTGTCTCACTTTTAAAGCAAAAAGGAAGCCTATAAAGGCTTCCTTTTTTTGTGGGATGTTATGTGATATCAGCCGTTTATTATCTCCTCGGGGCGGATGTGCAGAGCGGTGCAGATAGCCAGAAGATCGTCTGTCTTGAGGCGTCCTGTGCCGTTTATGAAGCGTGTGAAGCTTCTTCCGAGGCCGGCCTTGTCGATAAGGCCGCGAATGCTGATGCAGTGTACTTCGAAGTAGTCTCTTAATCGTTCTTCAATCATGTTCTTCGTCCCCCTTATGTGGCGTTTCCTTGTCCTTATCGGAAAGGGTGAGAGTGAAGGGGATTCCCTTCTTGTTGATGATCTGGTGGTAGAGAGTATTGATCACAACAGACACGGGAATACCAAGCTGACGGAGAATACCCTCAGCTTCGTTCTTGACCTCTTCATCTATTCTGGCACTGACTGTTGCAGTTTTCTTGGCCATGATGACTCCTTCCGACTTTAATAGTATATATCAGTGTATTGCAAACTGCAAGACATTTGCAATACAGAATTTAGGGGAATCTAAACGGAGGATCGCATCGTTAAATAGCTGACGACAGAAAAAGAAGCCATGTAATGAGGGGTATCCTCAAAACATGGCTTCTGTTCATATCAGCCTGTCAGACAGCAGTTCTGTCTTCGTGCATTACTTTGCAAAATACTGGATCAGGAACTGGGGGCTGTACCAGGGAATGCTGGGGTCTGCGAACTTGAGTCCGCCGGGGATAACGATGAGATACTCATTTCCTTCGTAGGTAAGAGTATATTCGAGGGTGACACCGGGGTGGTCTTCAAGAAACTTTAATGCGTCGTAGGAGAGTGCATAGTCTCCGGAAGCCTTGATAACCTCTCCGGTTGCTTCGGCACCGGAAGCGGCGGGGGCAGGTGCAGGTGCCACGGGTGCAGAAGCGGGGGTTCCTCCGGGTGCCGGAACCGTCATGGGATGATACAGCAATGATAACTCAAAATAACTTGCTCTATCCAGACATGTGACATTGACTGTGTTTGTACCGGGATTTACTGACCAGTAGTCAGGATACCATATACTTACCAGTTCTCCGGATCCCAATACCGGATGCGGAATGGTGATCACTTCACCTACGCTAAAGAAATATTCAAAACTCACTACAACATTTACTACATAATAATCTCTGAATGAATTTGCGGTTGCCAGAAAATCAGGGTCAGTTAATTGATACGGAGATGCAATGGCAAGCATGCTATCGGTTAAAGAAGAAACGCTTGCGAGAGCATAATTTATCTTATTGTTATTGTTGCTGCTGGTAGAGACTATTACGGGAATACCACTGTCGATCGGTCCCGCCGGTGTGACTACCTGCCAGGTGTTTGGCGCCGTATAAGTCTTAGCGCTTGTTACGATCGGTGTTGCCAGGATGGCTGCTATCGCCAGCATCCCTGTCATTACTGCTGCTAAAAGTCTTTTCTTCATTTATTGTCCCTCGAATAAGAAGTTGATAGTTACCCGATCATCCGTAATGAGTATTGCATGATATTCAAAATACTAAGATCCTGCCGGCCCCAACCGGACGATCGTTACGCTATATAGGATATAGGAAATATTTAATTAATACAATAAATATGCAAATTGTTTTTTAAAAAAGAAGCCATGTAATGAGGGGAATCCTCAAAAACATGGCTTCTATTCATATCAGCCTGTCAGATGTTAATCTGAGCCCGCGCATTACTGTGCGAAATACTTGATCAGGTACTTGGGTCCGTACCAGGGAATGTTGGTATCTGCAAGCTGTGAGCCACCGGGGATAACGATGAGATACTCATTTCCTTCGTAGGTAAGAGTGTACTCAAGTGTTACGCCGGGATGATCCTCAAGCCACTTCATGATGTCGTAGGAGAGTGCATAGTCACCGGAGATCTTGGCAGTAGCGGTTCCACCGTTTACAGAAACCTCAGATGCTGCTATCGCAAGCTCATTCTCCATTGGAGCGAACCAGAAGTATCCTTCAGGTGCTTTTTCAATGAGTCCGTATTTTAATAAGATTTCAATAAAAAAGCCATATGAGGCTTCATTACATGTAAATGTAAATGAGTTGGAATCATAACTGATGGTCCATCTATCATCATAGTCCCAATACTCTTCAAAATCGTAATCAAGCACCGTCCCGGTAATCGGAAGCTGAAGCGTAAGGACATCACCTGCATTGTTGTAGTCATCGGTGTCAAATGCAAATACTATATATGCTGTTCCTCTGTTTTGATTGATGAAATCCTGATCATCCTCATCGGGATTAATGGCAAGATAATCCTCAAATGTTTCGAAAAATGCACTATCAAGACAGCACATTTCGGTATCATCGTTACTGCTTGAAAATACAATAGGGATACCTGAATCTTCTCCTGTCATTCCATTTCTCCAGGTTGTCTGATAATCAGGCATATCCAATACCTTTGCACTTGTTACAAGCGGTGTTGCCATGATGGCTGACAAAGCCATCATTCCTGTCATTGCTGCTGCTAAAAGTCTTTTTTTCATGATTTTCCCTCCCATGAGTAATTGATAGTTTCTCAATTATTCATAATGCATATTCCATGAATATTTCCGTTCAATATACTGTGAATTTACATACGAATAATTGATGTGTTTACACAATACAGGGCTATTTTTTTTATTTCAATATACTTTACAAATTGTTTATATACTATATGGATTAAGTTAGAAAAAATTTAATGTTTGTTCATGATTCCGCAATAAAACAAGGTATATGTACCGCACGATAGTAGGACATCAGTAAATAAACAAAGGATTTTTCGAGAATGCTTGATTTTGATCCATCGATAGTATAGAATGCAAGAGAAAACGGTTTCCACAAATAGCGCAACATTAATTTTTATACACTGAAATACATATTTTTACGGAGACAGATCATGGCAGGAGAAAAGCACATAAGAAGAGCAGGAGTACTTCTCCCGGTTTCTTCTTTACCTGGAAAATACGGAATAGGAACCTTCGGAAAGGCTGCTTATGACTGGGTGGATTACCTGAAGGCATCGGGACAGTCGTTGTGGCAGATCCTGCCCCTTGGTCCAACAGGCTACGGAGATTCACCTTATCAGAGTTTTTCTACCTTTGCGGGCAATCCGTATTTTATCGACCTTGAGAAACTGATAGAAGAAAAGCTCGTCACTCAGGCTGAGTGCGATGCCCTTGACTGGGGCGGAAGCGAGAGATATGTGGATTATGAGAAGATGTTCACATCCCGATTTGCGATACTCAGGAAGGCTTATTCAAGAGCTCTCAAGAAGGGACTTCTTACGGATAAGGCGTTTATGTCCTTTTGCAGGAAGAATAAATCCTGGCTTGATGACTATGCTTTATACATGGCGGTCAAGAACCATTACGAGGGAAAGAGCTACCTGCTCTGGGATGACGATATCAGACTTCGTGAGAAGAAGGCTGTGAAGAGGTATTC
>JAEEGG010006716.1_pt1 | contig 26865 bp, 13 predicted proteins | sample 9134161 | NCBI WGS metagenome assembly JAEEGG01 (sample SAMN16246543, study PRJNA631951) | gut metagenome | biome: gut microbiome; feature: rumen; material: CR-attached | host: Bos | place: Iran: Karaj | collected 2018-10 | reverse complement strand
AAGTAAGAGGGATTTGCGAAAGAATGAGGACGTTGCTTGACAATCCGAACAATGATTTTCACAGCGCCCTATCGTTTTTTAATAATCTTGAAGATTGTTATGCTGATGATATATTCTCAGACTCTTGACAGCTTTTTAGGGGAAAAAGGAAAATGAAGGAATTATTGTTAAAAATTGAAAGATCCGTATCTTTGCAGACGGCAAAGAACCCGGAAAAGGTGCTGATTTTTTTTATACTTATTCTGAACGTTGTATTGGTGTTCGGATCAGCCGCCTTACTGGTACTGCTGTTTCCGCAGCTTTCGGGAGGCAGCTTCTGGAAGACGTCATATAACGTTTTCACCATGATTCTTGACGCCGGTTGCATATCGGAACTTGTAAACGGACGCTATTCGGAGAATCCGGCATTACCTCTGATTTGCATTGCGATTATATTGCTTGGCACGCTTATATTCACCGGCGCAATAATCGGTTATCTTACCAACAGAATCTCCAACTATATTTCCGAGGCAAACAAGGGCCGCGGCAGACTTTTAATTTCCGATCATATTGTCATTGTTAATTGGAACAACAGGGCTTCCGAAATTATTAACGACCTGCTTTACAGCGATGAGCCCCAAAAGGTAGTCGTTCTGGTATCAAAGGAAAAAGAACGCATTCAGCTTGAAATTGAAAACAGAATTGCAGATACTGTTGAGAGAGAAAAAGCTGCGCTTGCAGCTGAAGCGGATATGCTTATTGAAAAAGGCCTTCTTGAAAAAAGAGCAAAGCACAGATATATTAAAGAAAAGTATCAAATTAACAAGATAAGCGTTATAGTCAGAGAGGGCGAGGTGTATTCGCTAAAACAGCTGAATGATATTTCCGTTTCTACAGCGAAGAACATTATTATCCTCAGCAAAAACAATTCTTATGATATTTGTAAGTATCAGAACAGGGAGTTTTTTGATAAAATACATAAAGGTAATATCGAAACCATCAAGACGCTTGTTCAGATATCTGACATAACCTCAAGCGAAGCTTCTGCCGATAACCAGAAGGTGGTGGTTGAGGTTGAAGACGACTGGACAATGGAGCTTGTAAAGAAAATTATTACTCATAAACAACGCAGGCAGAAATGCAATATAATTCCTGTTCCGGTTAACAAGATTCTCGGCCAGATTCTTTCTCAGTTTTCGGTTATGCCGGAATTGAATGCAGTTTACAGCGAGCTGTTCTCTAACAAAGGTTCTACTTTCTATTCAAGGCCGTTTAAACAGACGGATGAGAACAAATATTTCTCAGAGTATTTGCTTAATCATGATCAGGCTTTGCCGATTACCACTATGGAAACTGAATCGGGCAGGGAACTGTTTTACATTGCCAACCGTGAGGACAGATTTGACAGGACGTGTTCGCGCGAAGCCAAGATTCTTGGTTACAAGCTTAATCCGGATTTCCGATTTCCCAGCAAACATATTGCCATCCTCGGGCACAATAGCCGTTTTTCAGACATAATTGAGGGATTTAGGGCTTTTATTACCGAATGGGATAAAAATAAAATGGATCTCATCGATATACTCATCATCGATGACGAGGATTATCTGGAAAAGGTCAACGGATATAGGGATTATTTAGAATCAAAAGAATACGGATTCATCAAAACTGTTCTGCCTGTTGATATTTATGATGCGCAAACAGTACAAAATGCGATTACGCAGTATATTGATTCTCATCCGGAGGATACAAGCGTTTTGATTCTTTCCGACGACTATGCCATTGAGAGTGAAATAGATTCAAAGGCATTAACTTACCTTGTTTATCTTCAGGACATTGTATACAAAAAGAGCATTGAGTTTGAAAATTTTGATCCGCAATCAATTGATATAATTGTAGAATTACTTAATCCTAAAAATTATGATGTTGTTAAGAGCTATAGCGTTAACAATATCATAATCAGTAACAGATACATTAGCAGAATGCTTGTACAGGTTGGCGAAAAGGAATCTATTTACGAATTCTATAAAGATATTCTTACATACGATACCGACGTAGGATCGGATAAGTATGAAAGTAAGGAACTGTATATTAAAAATGCCGAAGCGTTTTTTGGTGAAGACGTACAGTTCCCGATTAAAGCCGAAATCAGAGATTTTGTTACAAGTGTTTATTATGCTTCGCCTGAAGACAATAAAAGTATTGTATTGGGTATTGTCAATGACAATATGTCAAACATTCTCTTCACGGAATCGAAGAATAATACGGTTGAAATCAACCGTAATAATAAACTTATACTGTTTTCTCCGCATTAACGATTTGTCAGGCAAAATGTAATTAGTAAAAAATATAAAAATCGTTTCCATCGGTTCAGGCGTTTTTCGTTGTCTTGCATATAAGCAATGATTAAGGAGCAAATCGTTTTTGATTTGCTCCTTATTTGATGTATAAGACATGTATCATCTTGGTTCTGTTTGACGACTCAGGCGTAACGTTATCATAAAAGGCTGTTTGGCATAATATAAACCCCGAAGCATCGCTTCGGGGTTCTGTTTTTGTATTTCGTGCATCAATGCTCTTACATTTCGTGCATCAGCGCTTCAAGCTCTGCGCCGGTTTTTCCGTTCAGCTCGTTTTCAGCGTAGAAACGTGTCTGAAGAACGCCGATTGCCTTTCCCTCATAGGTGAAAACAAAATCGTAATAGCCCGTTTCGCAGTCTTCAGGATTAAGATAGAAGCTGCCCCAGTACCATTCATCGGGATTGTCGTTGTCCTCGGGATAGTGCAGGTCGCAATACTGAACAAATTCAGGCATAAGGTCCGAAAATTTGCAGTCGTTGTAATACTCCTGATCTGCACGGTGCTTGAGAATCCATACACGCAAAGCATACTCTTTGTCCGTGTCGGGATAGAATTCAATCCACTCGTTCATTTCGAAGATGCAGCGTACGTCGTCGAGTGAGGATTCCTTGCCGTTGATGTCTTCGTAAGCGCCTATACTGTTGCCTATAATCTTAACTCCTTTAAGAACCGAAGAATCCCTGTCATCGAGATTGATGACGTTGATTTTGCCCGTAAGTGCGGCGGATACGGCGTTATCTGCGCCCTTGGTTGTGGTTTCGTCCTGAGTATCGGCCTGAGTTACAACGTTTGTGTCAGCAGACGGAACAGTGACGTCATCCGTTGTCTTTGCGCCGCAGGCAGCCAGACAGAAAAGCATAGAAAGAACAAGCGCTATAGCTAGAATCTTTTTCATAAATAAACCTCCTGAACCTTTTTTTGTGTCTTCATTATACATTATTGTATTTGCAATTACAACTGCATTTTTTAGCTGATTTGCCGTTATCCGAACACATCCCTGACGGCTTCAAGATAGCCGTAGCCGTAAACGTCGTCGGGCTCAAGGTAGCTCATTTCTGTCCACTCATTCCACGAATTGATTGTAATCAGCGGTACGTTGTTATAACTGTCGGAATACTCCTTCGCCGCTTCAAGGCCCTTTCTGAAATTATAGGGCGTGTTGTCCTTCATAATCGGAAGCGTCAGGGAATTAAAGCGCGGGTTGTTATCCCAGCCGATTGTAACGTGAGGATAATACGGCACGCCGTAATCGCTTCTGATGCGTTGCCATTCCTTCTTGACGTCATCAAGGATTTCGGGGTAGCTTCTGTTGCAGTCGGTTATATGTACGAACTGATAATGCGATACCGAATCGAAGCCGAGAAGCCTTACCATATCCTTTGATGAGCCATTATATTTGCTGTCAACAACGCTGACATCGACCGCTTTTTCGCTCATTATTACCGCCTGAAGATGAAGGTCGGGAAAGCCTGCCTGCTTTGTAAGACTGCGGAAGTGTTCGAGTGCCTCCCTTGTCTGTTCAATACCGCCGAGTCCCCTTACGAGATTTGACATTTCGTAAATCATAAAGACGGGGCAGGAGTCGATTTTATAATAATTCGGGCGTGTGAAGTACATATCAATCACACGGCGGCAGATTCTGTCGAATTCATCACGGGACTGTGAACCGAACCAGATTGTTTCGTCAAGGTCGGGATGCCTTTTGTCCCATAAGTAGCCTGCGTCGTGGTTTGCCCACATGAGATAGAATTTCATATCTTCATTGTTGGCGGCACCGAGGAAGCCTTCGTCAAGGCACTGTTCGAGAAACGGACGGCGGTCATACCAGTACCAGTCATAAATGAAAACGTTCACCCCGTGGCGAAGCGCCTCTTTAATCTGAAACTCCATAACCTTCGGGTCGGCTTCGTCAACCGTTCCCCAGATCGGCTTTCTCGGAAGAAGCTGGCCCTCCGCTCTCGGCTCTGCGCTTAAAACCGACTGCCATTCGCCGATTCCCTTTTCCCAGAACTGACGGGCTCTCTTTTCCTTGCCCGTATAGGACGGCCAGACGTATGCCGCTATATCGTAATTCTTCATATAATCACTCCCTTTTTCGATTATAACCTATTGAACCGTTCATTTCAAGCCGATTAAAAAGTTCGCCCGCCGAATAATCTCTGCTGTATATTTTCCGAATATATGATATAATTAAACAAACGAAGCAAAAACTATTCGGAAAAACGGTGACTGTGTATGAAATCAAGAAATCCGATATTACCTCCCGAATGCTTTTTTCCCGACGGAGAGCCGCACCTGATTGACGGTGAGCTGTATGTCTATCCGAGCTGCGACATAAGTGCCGACACTTACTGCTCGGACGGGCTGTACGTCGCTCACAGCAGAGACTTGTCAGACTGGAGTATAGACGGGCCCGTATTTGACTGTGAAAAGTTGAAAAACTGCAGTGCAGGCGGCTTGCTGTATGCGCCTGATTCCCTCACCGTAAACGGAAAATCGTATCTTTTCTTCTGCACCTCGGACGGTTATGAGGGCGTTGCATTCTCCGACAGCCCTGCAGGGCCGTTTCGTGATCCGGTGTTGATAACGGGAGATATGTCGGGCGAATATATCAAGGGAATTGACCCCGCTGTCTTATACGATAACGGAAAAGCATATCTCTACTGGGGTCAGTTCAGTTCCTTCGGCGCAGAGCTGACGGATGATTTCACAAAAATTAAAGAGGACACTCTTGTAAGCGGCCTTGTGACCGAAGAGGAACACGGCTTTCACGAGGGCTCGTCACTGAGAAAGATTAACGGTAAGTATTATTATATTTTTGCCGATATTCATCGCGGAAAGCCTACCGCGCTGGGCTACGCCGTTTCCGACTCGCCGCTGGGTAAATATGAATATCAGGGAATAATCATTGACAACGACGGCTGCGATCCGAAAACCTGGAACAATCACGGCGGTATAGAGTGTGTTGACGGCCAATGGTACGTCTTTTATCATCGCAGCACGAACAACAGCTGCTTTTTAAGACGTATGTGCGCCGAACCGATATTTTTCGATAAACAGGGGCATGTAGCGGAGGTTCTGCCGACTTCAACGGGAATGGGTGAAGCGTATTCAAAGGGCGAGAAGCTTTACGGATATCAGGCCTGCGGTGTTTCGGGCAGCGCATATATTTCCCGTGACAGGCTGATTGTGAAAAAAGGAAAGGCGACAGTGATATACCGTTACGTTGATACAACTCAACGCTTTTCATCCGTCGAATATACGGGCGAGGGGAGCGCTGCGCTTGATTTTGAAGTCGAAGCTGACGGCACTCTCACAGTTTATATAAATGCAGAAAAGGACGTGCAAATCGATTATTTTATACTGAGCTGAGAAGCATAGTTGAATGAAAGGAAAAAACCATGAGTAACGACAATAAAGCCTGCACTCTTCTCACCGCGCCTGCGGTTTTCGCAGTTGAAAACACGTATCAGATTATGGCGCCCGTCAGCGGCGAGATGCTTTTCTGGGTGGAAATCGGTGATGAAAAATACTACGACCATTCAAACGGAATTATACGCTCCGATACCGATATGCACCGTGTGAGTGTTCCAATGGATTTACTCGACAGAGCAGGCGAATATTCGGTTTGTATAAAAAGAATAATTGACAGAAAGCCCTATTTCCCCGAGACCGAAGAAGCCGAAAGGTTTACGTATAAATTCCGTCCCGTAAGAAGTGACGGACCTGTCAACATCTATCATCTTGCGGATACTCACGGTGAATTCGCGCATTCGTCACAGACGGGAACTTTTTTCGGTGATGACATTGATCTGCTTATTCTCAACGGTGACATTCTGGATGACAGCGGTGAAATTGAAAATTTTGAATTGACCTTCAGACTCTGTGAAACGATTACACACGGCGAGCGTCCGTGCGTCTTTTCGCGCGGAAATCACGACCTGCGCGGCTTTTACGCCGAAAAGCTTGCCGACTACACTCCGACGCAAAACGGGAAAAGCTACTATACCTTCCGTCTCGGAAAAATCTGGGGCATAGTTCTTGATTGCGGTGAGGATAAGTCCGACTCTCACGGGGAGTACGGCGGGGCAGTCTGCTGTTCACAGTTCAGACGAGAGGAAACACAGTTTCTTAAGGCGGTTGCCGAAAAGGGAGATTACCTTGACAGCGCAATAGAATACAGGCTTGTTGTCGTCCACAATCCCTTTACTTATACGAACGAGCCGCCGTTTGATATAGAGCAGGACCTGTTCGCAGAATGGACTGAAATTCTCAGAGAAAAAATTAAGCCCGACTGTATTATTTCGGGACATCTTCACGATACACTTGTCAGCGAAATCGGCGGAAAACTTGACAGTAAAGGACAGCCGTGTCCCGTAACGGTAGGCTCGAAACCCGTCTATGACGAAGGCGGGAATTTAAGCGATTTCATAGGTTGTGCGATAACGCTTGACGGCGGTAAAATATCCGTCAGTTTTACCGATTCGAAGCATAATGTTTTAAGCACGCAGGTTCTTAATAAACAAGGCGGCTGACGGGAGTTCATAGCTTTAACAAGCTTGACGGTCATTTTTATAATTTGAGAGACGCCGCAATTGAGCTTATAGATGTTGCGGGAGTAACGGTATTCTAATCTGATAAATTTACGGCTGATAAAGCCCTGGATCGTTTGATTCGGGGCTTGTTTTTTGTTGCCTGAAGCGTGTGCTTTTTTACGATTTCAGGCAGCTTTGTGTACGTTTTTTTTGGGGGAGTTTGAAAAGCGCTATGCCAAAATCAAAAAAATGTTGATTTTTCTGAAAAAAGGTATTGAAAAAATGAGATAATGTTTTATAACTATAATGTATATATATCTTTATATAAATAGCGGGAGTAGGCTTTGAAAAAGGAAAACGTAACCGAAACGCCACATCTTGAAACACAAATATAAAGCAGGATTGAAATCATTTTCAATCCTGCTTTTTGCGTTTTATAAAGATTAAATTATTTAAGCTTGTTTATCATCGTCAGAAGTTCGGTATAAAAGTCCCTTACGTCGTTCTTTTTTGTTATACCTCCCTGAAGCGACATATGGTCGCCGTCATAGGTCGGCATCACGTTCCAGATGCCTTTTTGCACATCGTTTTCGTTATACGGCTGGTGAGGCGCATTGAACGGTGCAGTTGCCGAAACAGTATTGACAAGTCCGTCATTCATCTGCCAGCTTTCGTCAATGACAAAGCCTTCGGGCGTGGTTTCGGTAAACTTACCCATCAGTATTGACGGCTTCATAAACAGCGGTTCGGTTTTGCTTTCGTCGGGGTACTGTGTACCGTCGTCGGTCTGTACGGTCGAACAGCAGGGGATAGAGAAATAATAAATGTTATCAAGCGTTTCAATGTGTTCGTTCATCTTCTTCGCATTATCAATAAGCATATCAAAATTGGCATTATCGTAATCTGCTCTGCCGTCGTCTCTTTCCTTAGTACCGACCGACATCATCTTATTAAGATTCTCATAAATCTTTGATTTCAAGCCGTCTCCGATGGATTCATTCCCGTCAATATCATAGGCGGTAGTTCCGTTCATAGGCGCTGCCAGAGCGGTGAGGGAGTACACCCAGTCCGCCTTGCCTCCCTCAAAAAGCGGTGACAGGTCATCCTTGTTGGTCGCATTTTTTTCCTCTTCGCTTCCGTTTGCAAGAAGCTCGGTAAGCATACGTACCGTTGCTCCGCCGAAGGAGTGACCTAAAAGATTTATCTTATGCTCGCTGTCCCATTTTTCTATAAGAGGCATATCGCCGAAGTCTTTACCGTATCTGTCGTGGTTGCAGCGTTTTGAATGCTCCTCGCCGTAATCGACAACGCTGCCCGTCAGCTGCGCGTACAGCTCGCAAGCGCGGTCCCAGGCGCTGCCCGTAGGATCGACGGAAGCGCTGTAGCATTCAAAGCCCTCGTCATTCAGATACTCCATCAGATCGCCTGTAAGCATTCCCCAGTAAGGAACGTATTTATTCTGTTTGTCATAACTGCCCCAGCCGGAGAGACCGTGCACGAAAACAAAAGGATAGGATGTAACAAACCCTTCGGTGTCAACCTTTTCAGTAGCCTTTGAACAGGCGGAAAGCAAAACACAGAACAATATAATAACTGTAATAAGCTTACAAGCTTTTTTCATTTTCTTCACCTCTTAATAGACATTTGTTGATTTGATTATATAACAATCGCACCTGTGTTACAATAAAAACATTACACATATCGTAAAAAACGACAGCATAACGCCGTCTGTTTATTTATGCGCGGTTACAGACGGAGGACCTGCTTGCGGACGATCATATAGGCGGCTGTACGCTGTATATGAACAGAGACAAGGTAGAAGCAATTATAAACTCTTCCAAAGTCTGAAAATCATAATAATATTTTACAAGCGCACCGCGGATTTTTCCCGATGCGCTTTGCTTTTGGATGACCTGATATTCTGCGGCGGGATTTGTCACCTTTTTGTCACTCGCCGTACTGTATTATAAAACCGTAATAATTTCACGAGGGAGAGAAGATGTTGAAACACATTTCAAGAACAGTTATTGCAATACTTCTTGCAGTGCTCGTAATGACACTTATGCCCGCTCAGGTTTTTGCGGATTCCCTGCCCGAATACGTCAGCGAGGTTAAGGTCTATATCGGCAATTATAATGATGCCGAAAACGAGGGATATATAATTCTAAACGGCGACGACGGCAAACCCGTTGACCTTAATCAGGGCGCGGGAGGCGGTATGGGCTCAAAAGGAGATAAGGCAGTTTATCTCGGTTATAAAACCACAACCGACAGCAAGCAAGCCGTAACCGATCTTGCTCTTATGAATATGAAGGGCGGCTACAAGACTGCGGACTATGATGTTTTGATGGAAACTCAGATGAATCAGCAGATTATTCCGTTTGTTGAAAGCTTTCTGGTAACAATAGACGAATACAGAGTGAATTATACTTCGAAAATCAAGGCTAACAGGGAAAGAGCGCAGTATATGCACGACCTTCTCAACAAGCTTATTGACGACGACACCGGCAAGGGGCTCGGTGATTTACTTCTGAATAAAACAAGATTCGAAATGACCGAATCGCGTTATGATTCTCTTTCTGAAGAGGAAAAGAAAAACCACGCCGATATTCTTACGATTATCGCTCAGTCGAACGGTCAGGCAACGCTTGTTATGAGCAAGCTCTTAACAAGGGCTGCGGACACTTATGAGGACAGCTGGCTCGAGCGCTTTCAGGCAACAACGTACGAGGACCTTGTGGAAGATGTCGGAGGCTTGCCGACCGATGCCGCAAAGCAGCTTGCCAGAATGTACGACGATGACGCCCAGAGAATTCTTGAGCAGTGGGATGACGTAAGGACTGACCTGCTGACGTACGACGAGGCAAATGATTTTATTGAAAACAACGACGAAATTGACATAAGCGAGCTTCAGGCAAAGGTGGACAGTATCGATAAGGATTCTGACGCCGAGGCGTATATTGCCGCTCTTAAGGCGCTCACCGAAGCCGATAAAATGATGGTTAAATACAACAGATACGCCAATATCGTTGCAATTCACGACTATCTTGAGAGTATTGATTATCAGGACGGCACATTGCTTGATTACTTTACTCAGGACACTCAGGAGGTCACGGATGATACAACCGTGCTTTATCCCTTGATTGCTTCTCTCACCGACGGACAGAGAGCGGGACTTGATTTCATTACACTTGAAGAGCTGATACTCTTTTCCGAAAAGGATATTGCAAACTACAGGGACGAAGAGCTTGAAAAGATGGAAGCGCAATCCATTTATAAAGGCGTTGACCGTGCTATTTATGAGAAGGGCGGCGTTGCGCTGACGTCCGATGCGCTTCGTAAGGATGCGCTTGAAAAGGCTCAGACGCTCGACGAGTATGAAGCGCCCGTATGGCTTAACGTACTCAAGGGACTGTCTGCCGCAGCCACGGTTGGCTTTATCGTTTCCGTAGCCGCAAAGATACAGATTAACAAGGGCTTATGGGCAATCACCCGTGAGCTTAACAGGGTTAATGCGGCAGTCAGCGGAAATCAGGGAATAGTATTGGAAACTTTAGAATTCAAGACAAGAACCGGTGAGATTCTGATAGGCGAGGAGGTTACCGAATACCAGTCGATGCTACAGAAGGGCGTCAATGAAGGACCGGGTTTTCTCGCTCCGAAGAACGCAATCTGTAACAAGCTTATGGTAGGCTTCGGCGTGGCGATGGTTATCCTTACCGCCGTAACCGTTTACCTTTCGTGGAAAGAGATGCACGACCATTACAAGGTTGATTTCACCCCGATTCCGCGTTTTATGGTTGACGAAAAGGATATTATCGGTTACAACCGTAACGGCGAGAAGATAGTACTTAAAAATCAGTCCGCATACTATAATGCGGTTGAAAGCAACCTTAAAAAAGGCGACTTCAAGTTCGACGAAATCGGCGCACTTGCCGATATGAACGGCTGTGTAGGAAAGCAGTGGCTGGCTCTGTATGCAAATAAAAACGAGTTTATGGACCCGATACTCGCGTCCTCGCTTATAGCGGTTGTCGGCAGCACGGATATTCCCGCGGGCTACACGGCGGGTATTCACATGTTCGGCTCGGAATCGGCGTTTAACCTCAACAGTAATCTTTATGACTGGAATAACAATGCAACGAGCGTGTTTGTATATTTCAAGACAGACAACAGCTCGGCAAATACAACCGGCTCGAACTTCACGGGCGGCGCAGTCGCTCTGACGGGCGGCGCAGGTCTTGCCCTCGGCGCAATTGCAACGGCACTTTGCATGACAGCCACGAAGAAGAAAAAAGAAACAAAAGCCGAGGCATAAAATTAAATTAAAATAAACACCCCCCGAATCCTTCGATTCGGGGGGTGTTGTGTTTTTTTGTCTAGAAACGAGTTACGATTAAGCATTATGAGGCGTTTCCGTTAAGATAATCCTCTTTTTCCTTTGCAACCGTTTTTTCAATAGCATTCAGGTATTCCATTACCAAATCCTGTTCGGATATGTCGTCAGACCGCAGTGCGATAGACTTCAGCGCCGAAACTTCCGCATCAATTGTCTGTTTCATAGAAGCATCGACATTCTTGATTCTTTCCAGATAATTGCGTACATTCTTTGTCATAAAATACCCTCCAAAAAGAAATATATCCACAGCCGACTCTTTCGACTGCGGATATATTATAGCATATTAAATGGACATATTTTGGGTGGATAATAGTTTGCTATTTGAAATTGCGGTTAAATTCAGGTTGGTATTTTGCTATAAACATAGGCTCTAACTTTTTAGTCATTTCAGCAGCTTTTTCATCGCTACCAACCACAAGCACATAGGTTGTTATTCTGTCTAAATTATTATAAATCGATTGACCTGATTGATGCTCTCGTGCGCTGTCACCCTCACGTCTGTAATCGCTCAACCTCTTCCGTAGTCCGCCGTTATCGTATTCTATTGCTCTGCCAATATACACAATTCTCCCGTCAATAACGTGTTTATACAGTCCAACACTGTGATTATACGGAGTTAAATTTGCGTTGAGTAACGGACCGATACACTCCCACATATTGTCCCATTGGCTGAAGGTTTTTCCTCCGAGGTTACCGTTTTCGTCGTAGCCATCTTCCTTCATTTGTTCTTTCATCTGTTGAATTCTCTGCTTTTTTTCAGCAATCATTTCTCTTTGTTCATCGGTCATATTAGGATTGTTTCTTTCAAAGGTTCGTATTTGCTGCTCCATTCTTCTAATCATCGCAGCTTTGTTATGACCTTGATTTGCAGCAGCCTTTGCAGCTGCATTTGACGCTCCTTTTAATACCGACTTTACAACATCAAATAATGACAATTCAATTCATCCTTTCTTTTTTATTTTGTTTTTAAACGCCAACACAAAACATCGCATTGACCTTCTTCATTATCTCCAGTGGCAACAACTGTACCATCGCGTCTTAATCCTACTGTATGTGCATATCCTGCAGATATAGCAATTATATCTTTCCAATCTTCTACATCGCATTCTCCATTCTCGTTATCTCCAGTGGCAACAACTGTACCATCGCGTCTTAATCCTACTGTATGTGAATATCCTGCAGATACAGCAATTATATCTTTCCAATCTTCTACATCGCATTGGCCACAACTGGTGTCCCCACTTGCCACAACCGTTCCATCCTTCTTTAATCCAACTATGCACGAATAACCTGCGGAAATTGCAATTAAATCTTTTCGACTCAAGACAGATTTGCACACCTCTACTGATTCTTCAGGCAATGTGGTCAAAATGGTGCCGTCATTTTTTATACCAACGGTGTAATAATCACCTGCAGCAATAGCAATTACATCTTTCCAATCTGTAACTTCACATTGTCCTTTTCGGTTGTCACCTGCCGCAACAACTCTCCCTGTCATTTTTAAACCAACAGTATGATTAATACCTGCGGAAATGGCACAGATATCTCTCCACCTGGAAGAGTCACATATTTCGTAAATTGTATATCCACCTTCTTTTCCTTTTGTTATTTGTCCGCATTCATATACAATTCCATCTTCATCTAACATTACAGTATGATATCCTTTTGCAGAAACGGCAATGATATTTTCAAACTCTTCACTTAAATCCGTTTGTCCATAATCCACATCATCATATTGAACTTCGGAAGAGATCGGAAAACCGTAAGCTTCTATTCCGACAGTATGAACGGTTCCAGCTGAAATACAATTTTGTACAGAGAATCTCGGATACATTAATTCCATTTTAAATCACCCCTTAAAGTTTTTGTTATATAAAGACATATCCTGTCCATTATAACCCTTATAATAATAACCTGAATTGCTTGGCAATTCAGAACATTGTTGGCATTGTGCCAATAAAAAATGCGCAGACGAGCTGCGCACGAAAAACGCATGACTCCATGCCGCTACGCAAAGTCTGAACCGGTAACAGTATCAAACCCGGAGCATGCGTTTTTACCGAAATAAAAACACATACTGTTACCGTCGGACTTTATGCACTTTGCGTAGCACTTTCAGTATATCATTTCAGGCTTGTTTAGTCAATAATTTTGACTTTTTCCCCCTGAGAATTCAGCCACATTTTCAGGCCGTCTCCGTATGCTTCGGCGGTCATTGTGTATGTTTTGCCCTTCTGACTTATAACCTTTGCCGTCGGCACTTTGTCGAGCATGGCTTCAAGCACGCCGCTGTATTCGAATTTCACCCTCTTTAATTCGCCCGAATACATAAACAGCACACGCTGTCTGAATTCACCGTCGCTGAATCGGTCTTTATACGGGATTTCAAACTTTTCACCCGTCGTCTTGATTTTCTCCATACGGTCAATTCGGAATACAATCGGATAATCAACCTCAAAACCGAAAACAATCAGATAAAAGTAAAACTCGTTGAACATTATCGATACGGGTTTTACTTTTCTTTTGCTCTTTTTCCCGTCCTGTCGGGTATATGAAAACTCAATAACCCTGTGATTAATTATGTAATCGGAAAGCTGCCATATTAAATCAAGCAAATCCTTGCCGTGTTGCAGGGGAATGTAGTTAAACAGCTCGGAACGGATTAAGCTGTCTGCGATTGCCTTGTCAGCAGGGCTTATCTGCATAGTGATTTTCTGCAGCAGAGATGTCATTTCTTCCTTGTTGAACGCACGGCTTTCCAGCAGTATTTTGCAGATTGCGAGCGCTTCGGTATTAGTCAGCCATTCGCGTTCAAGACGAACTAGATAATATGAATCTCTTGCTCGGCTGTATTTGATTGCGGTTTCAAATTCGTCATAGTGTGCGTCGGCAAAATACATGCGAAGCTCGTCTATATCGCGCTGAATCGTCTTTTCCGACACACCGAACTCATTGGCTAAATCTGCCTTGCGAAGCTCTTCGCCCTTGCTCAGCCGCTCATACATATTCAGAAGCCGGAAACCTTTGTTGGTACTGTATTCAAATAAATCCATAATACCACCTCAATCGTCATTATACCACACTTGATGGACAAAAGATAGGGTGTTTACAACCGTTTTCGTTTGAAGGTCGTATGCTTTTTTGGTGTGCTGAAAGCTTTACGCAATATCATTTGATTGGCGGTTGAAACTGTAGCTTTTAGTAAAAACATATTGGCCCGGTATGCCAAATACGCACCCGAATAGGCGTATAAATCATTTTCAAGCAACTGCGCAACGCTTCAGGATTTTAATTTATAAGGTCAGCAGAAAACCGCCCCCGAAAGAGGGCGGTTTGTGATTTTAAGCGCTTGCGAATCAGAAGTTGATTGCAACGAAGTTGATGCCCTGTGCGTTGGCGAAGGTCTCGGCGTAGGAGCCTGCCTTACCGTAAATGGTAAGCTGTGAGCCGCAGCCCGTGAAGGTGCTTGCGTTGATATTCGTTACGCTTTCGGGAATTATTACGCTTTCGAGCGAAGTACAGTTCGCAAATGCGTTGCTGTTCGGAATTGCGGTTACGCCGTTTGCAATTGATACGCTCTTTAGCGATGTGCAGCCCTTGAATGCGTTTGAGCCGATATTCGTTACCGAAGCCGGAATCTTTACGCTCTCAAGCTTTGTGCAGTTAAGGAATGCGCCGTAGTTAATTCTCTGAACACCGTAATTGAACGTTACGTTTTCGAGATTTGCACAGTTCATAAACGCATAGTTGTCGATAATCTGAATGTTGCCGTCAATCTCAACGTTTACAAGAGTGTTCTTCGCCTTGAACGCATTCTGGGCGATTGTCGTTACCTTGTAGTTACCGTAGCTGCCGGGAACAACGATGGAGGTATCGCTGCCCGAGTATGCGCTGACACTCGCTGTAGTCGATGAAAGCTCCGAGAAGGTGAACTTGCTGTAATAAGCGTTGTTAACCATTCTGTCGAAATCAAACAGGTCGAATGCGTCAACCGCACCGTCGCCGTTGATATCAGCCGCATCATATCTCGAATCGGTGATACCGTAGCCTGCAATATAATTCTTGATTACATTGTAGTCCGAAAGGTCAACGTCGCCGTCACAGTCAATGTCGCCGAGCTGAATCGCGCCGGCATTCGGACGGTAAATTGCCTCAATACCGAATACGTCAAGGAAGTTGAATTCGAGCTGATGCTGATTGTTATAGAATCCGCCGACAAATACCGTGAAGATTTCGTTGTTGAATTTTACGAGATAGGCTGCGCCGTCGGCAAATACGTCAATCTGCTCGATTACGTCAACCGCATACTGCCTGCTTTCGCCGTTTGCATAGGCGACCTCAAATACGAGACCTTCGGCATTTTCACTGAAGTTTAAGATGTTGATATCCGTCAGGTATGGAGTTTTAAGCATGTAACCGTCATATTGGTCGGAGTGTCCGAGATATTCAACCGTATAGGTTACGCCGTTGCCGGTGTTAATCTTGCGGCAGGTCATATAGTTACCGTTAACCTCGGTTGCAAAGCCGCCTCTGCCGATAAATGCGGCGTTACGGAAGTTGTAAATCGTGTTTGTCTCGTCAAAGGAGACATACTCCGACGTTCCGTTTGTATACTTGACATATACCGTCAGACCGTACGGAGCAACGTCAACGTTATCGTAAGTTGTTTCAATGTTCGGCTGATATATAATCTGAATAAAATCAACGGTGTTCTCAACAACAGATACCGTGTAGTCGGCGGTAACGTTAAGATAAGTAAAGTGAACCGTTACGTTTCCGGGAGCGCTGATGACGTCATCGTCAAGCGAAAGACGGAAGCTGTAGCCGTCGATATATCCGGTCTGAGGATCGATATCGGAGAAGGTGAACTGTTTGCTCGTGCCGTTCTTGTAGTTGACGGTAAACGCCAGGCCTTCAAGATCATCGGGATGGAATTCGTAGTAAGTCGTGTTGCCTGAGGTGTATGATCTGCCGTAGTTGCCGTCACCGAATACGTAAACTTTTGAGGGAGCGCTTGTGACTGTAATTGAAGAAACAGGTGTCTCAACAACCGTAACCGGCATCTCACAGGTGTTGCCCATATACTGGATTCTGATTGTATTTGCGCCTCCGACCGTCCACGGATTATTGTACTGGTTGTCAATAATATTTATGAAGTTGCCGTCAACCTCATCTCCGACGTGAGCCGTCCTTGATGTGCCGTCCTTGTAGTTGATTTTTACAACGGCATCTCTGAACAATCCGCTGTAAATGTTATAGTAATAGTACTCGACGGTCGTATGATTAACATTATCCCAGCGTGATGAAAAATAGCCGCCTGTGTTTTCAATAAATTCATATGAACTCGGAGTAACAAGCTCAATACCCGAAACACCGTTTTCGGTGATTGTTACGGGAATAGCTACTGTCTGATCTATGTAGGTTATGTAAATATAATTGTTTCCGCCCACGGTCCACGGAGCGTCGTCCTGACTTGTGGATACTTTAAGCGTAATACCGTCAACCTCATTTTCGGGATAACCGACCTTTGTCGTGCCGTCTGAATAGTGAATTACAACGGCAATATCGTCAACGGACGGAGTGAAGTAGTAATAATACTCAACACTTGCCTGCTGAACATCATCCCAGCGCGATGAAAAATAGCCGCCTGTGTTTTCAACTATCGTAACGAAATCGGCGTAAGCAAGCGAAATTGAGGTTACGGGACTGTCAACCATTGTAAGCGCTCCGTAAGCAGTAACACCGTCATAGCTGACAATCAGTTCTGCGCTGTTGCCGTCGTTATATTTGGAAGCGTAAACGCTGACATCGATTCCGTCAAGAGTATAATTGTTATCCCTGTCATAAACGAAGGTCGTTTTTCTCGAATCGGACCAGGTGAAGCGGAGAATAAGTCCGCTCGGATCGAAGGCATCATCAAGACAGCCCTTGATGTATTCTGTTTTGGTCGGCATGCTGAGAATCTCAATGCCTGTAACAACATCCTTCTTTTCGATAATTACCGGGAAACTGCCGGTATTACCGCCGAGGAAGCTTGCCCTGAAGATGTATGTTTCGCCCGCCTCCATGTAATACCTGAGTCTGAAGTTGTTTTCAAAGCCCGAATCGTCGTCTTCTCCGAGTAAACTGTTGTTCTCGTCGAAGATTTCGGCATAGGTGTCGGTGTCGTCGCCGGTTGCGCTTGACGTGAATACATAGTAAGCGCTTTCAGGTGCGGTGAATGTGAAATAATCGGCATTTGTACCGCTTGTAATTTCGGCTGTTGCGCCAACGCCGAGGGTAAGAGTCTTTACCGGCTTAACCGTTACCGTGCAGCTGTCGGTAAGACCGTTCCGGCTCGTTACGGTAATCGTTGCAGTGCCTTCGCCGACAAAGCTGATTGTTCCGTATGAGTCAACGGTTACAATGCTGTCATCAGAGCTTGAGAAGGTGTAATCTTCTTGCGTCGCATTCCACGGCTCGAAGCTGACTGCCAGTTCATCCGAACCGATGCCGGCATAACCCGTAATACTGTCCTCGGAAAGAACGACTGCAGTTGCGGGAACGCACTTGCTGACCGTCAGGTTATATGTGCCGTTCGGTCCTGTTGAATTGTACCAGCTGCGATAATCTGTTCTTATGGTATAGGCCGTGCCTGCGGTAAGAGAGGCGTTGATTGTATTATCGTAGCTGCTGCTGATTTCATCGAAGCGGTCATAAAGAGACAGTCTTGCTTCGTTATTGTTGGAGTAATCCGAGATACGAATCACGTAATCTCCGCTCTCGGAAGGAGTGAAGCTGAAGAATTCCTCTTCGTTATCGGTAATTGTTACCTGAGTCGGGGTGTCGGCCGCAATTGTCGGTATAGACTTTACCGTAAACGTGCAGCTGTCGGTAAGACCGCTTGTGCTGGTTGCGGTAATCGTGACCGTACCGGGAGCAAGAAGCCGGAGAGTACAGTTATAGATTCCCGAGCCCGACTCGCCGGGGTATGCGTAATTGACTTCGGCAATATCCGGATCGGACGAGACAAATGTTACATCCTCAATTGCAGAGCCGTCGGGTCCGAATGCAACCTCGAGATATTTGTAGCAAAGAGCATATCCGCTTGTCGGACTGTCAGCCGTGAATGCCATTGAAGTTGCCTGAACAGCTTTTGTAACAGTAATGCTGTTATTACCCGTGAATTCAGAGAATTCAACAACATAGGTATTTCCGGCTTCAAGATAACGGTACAGTTTCGTGCTTGCGTTTGCAATAGTCGTGTAACCCTGCATAAGCGAGATGCTCGAATACTTTGCAGTAGTGAAATAGTAGTACCCGCTCTCGCTCGGAGTAAACGAAGCGTAGAAGGAGTTGCCGTAAGCGTTTGACGATACCGCATAAGGCGTATTGAGCGTCAGTACGGGAGTGGCGTTGACAGTTACGGGTACGGTTACGGTAAGGCCGCTTGTGCTTGTAGCCGTAACGGTTGCCGTTCCGGGAGCAAGAAGGTTGATTATGCAGTAATTGTTGCCCGAATAATCCACGTCGGTATAATTGATGTCTATTACCGTGTCGTCGCTTACGGTAAAGCTTACTTTCTCGGGAGCCGAATTATCTGGACCGAATAAGGCAGTGAGTCTGACGCTTGTATTCTCGTAGCCTGAATAGCTGTCCGCATCAAACGTTAAGGCTGTCGCCGTGACGGCTCTCGTTACCGTAACGCTGTTGATGCCGATAAAATCGTTCACATGAAGAATATACGTCTTGCCCGCTGTCAGTTCGGCGTAAACCTTTTTGGATCCGCCGTTTTCGTAGTCAAATTCCCTGAAAAGAGACATTGAACCTTCCTTGTCGGAGGTGAAGAAATATCCGCCGCTCTGTGCAGGTCTGAACGAAACAACGTGATTATCTCCGTAACTGTCAGACGTCATCTGATAGGGAGTGTTAAGCGTAAGAGCCGGAGGCGTTGAAACGCTGACGGTGCAGGTAGCGGTCAAGCCGCCCGTGCTCGTTGCTGTAATTGTCGCCGTACCCGCTTTCAGAAGCTTGATGCCGACATACTTTTGAGTATCGGAATATGAGCCATCCGATTCAACAACAGCAACACCCGTGTTGCTTGACGTGAAGCTAACGTCCTGACCGATAGCATTTTCGGGAAGGAAGTTGACAATCAGCTCTTCCTGTCCGTAAACATAGCAGTTGTAACGGCTGTTTTCAAACTGAAGGTCAGTTGCGGGAACAGCCTTGTTGATAACTACGGTGTTTGTGCCTGAGTAATTGCCGATTGAAATTACGTAAGTCTTTCCGGCTTCAAGCACATAGGAAAAGCTTGTGTCATTAGTGCCGGTAATATAATCGAATCCGTCATAAAGACCCTTGTAAGCATATTTTTCGGATTTGATAATATAAGTAGCGGTTTCAGTCGGAGTAAAGGAGAACTTCCTTTCTTCACCGAAATTGTTAATCCTGACAGCCGTGGGTGTTCCAAGCGCCATAACAGGAAGAGAAAGCACCGTAACGTCATAGGTTTTCGACAGACCGCTTACGGTTGAAGCCGTAATTGTGGCAGTACCGGCGTTTTTGAACTTGAGATCGCAGCCGTATTCACCTTCGTCGTTTTTATAGGTCGAATCGATTTCAACCTTTGTCGGATCGCTTGAGGTGAATGTAATCTGCTCATCAATCGCATTATCGGGAAGAAGCTTCGCATAAATGCTTTGATATGTATACTGATAATCCGAAAGTCCTGCGGCTGTGGTAAACTCAATTCCCGTTGCGGCAACGCTCTGAGAAACCGTGAGCTTAAAGTTGCCGTAATAGCTGTTTATGTATATAAGATATGTCTGACCGGCGGTCAGGTCATAAGCGATACTCTTTCCGTAGGAATAAGTAAGGTAATTCTTGCTTGCGTCAAGCAGCTGCTTATAGAACGAATAACCGTTCGAGAAATCCGAGAAGTTGAACTTATACTGTCCGCTGACAGCGGGAGTGAACTGAACGTAAGCGCCCTCGCTACCGTCCATATTGAAAGTATACGGAACGTCAAGCGTCAGCGCCGGATAGGACTTAACAACAACCGTATAGGTTGCGGTAAGACCGTTTTCGCTTGTTGCCGTTATTGTTGCCGTTCCCGAAGCTTTAAGATCGAGATAGCATTCAAAAACGTCGTCGTAGTCACTATAGTAACTTCCCTGAATGCTGACTATGCCGTCATTGCTCGAGGTGAAAGTTATATCTTCATGAACTGCGTTACCGGGATTCAGCTTTGCCTTGAGAGTCAGCTGATCTCCGGGATAACCCGAAGCGCCCGCATCGGTAGTGAATGTAATACCCGTTGCGGCAACGCACTTGGTAACAGTGGCCTTGAATGTGCCGTAGCCCTGATATGCAAGGAACTTATAGGTCGTTCCTGCGGTAAGCTCAGCAGAAAACGAGTTACCGTAAGCGTAGGCAATACGGCTGTCGTAGTTATCATAAAGTCCCTTCTGGAAATAATCGCCGTCGGAATAATCCGAGAAGCTGAATCTGTAAGTACCGCTTTCCGAAGGGGTAAACACCGCAAGACCGTTGGAATCGGTTGTATCTATTGTTAACGGGGTATCAAGGACAAGCTCGGGAATAGCGTTTACGGTTACGGTATAGGTTGCCGTAATTCCGCTGCTGCTTTCGGCGGTAATTGTCGCCGTACCGGCGGAAACAAGACTTAAATCACAACCGAATCTGTTGGTTTCAAGCTGGTAGTAGTTTTCAACGGAAACAATACCGCTGTTGCTTGAGGAGAACGTTACGCTCTCGGGAATTGCGTTTTCGGGGGCGAGATTTGCGTAAATCGTCTTTGTCGTAGTTGCGTAGCCCGAATAACTTGAGCCGTTCTCAAAAGTGATGCCGGTAGCGTTAACGCACTTTGATATAGTAGCGGTGTTGCTGTCGTTGAATTGACTGAACTTAATTACATAGGTCGTTGCGCCGTAAAGCTCTTTGCTGAAATTGCCGCTGCCGTACGTAATGTAGCTGCTTTCCTCATAAATCTCTACGTATGCTCCCTGAGTGTTATTAAAATAGTAATAACCCGTCTCTGAAGGAGTAAAGGTATAGCTTACGGGAGTGTTGTAATCGCTCAGAGAGAAGGTGCAGGGAGTGTTGAGCGTCAGCTCGGGAAGAGCGTTTACCGTAACGGTATAGGTTGCGGTAAGACCGTTTTCGCTTGTTGCGGTGATTGTCGCCGTACCTGTTCCGATAAGATCTACTTCACAGTAAGTGCCCGAACTGTAAACAATATTCGCAATACTGCTGTCCGAAGTGAAGGTGCAGCTTTCCTGAATGCAGTTTTCGGGCGAGAATACTGCGTTAAGATTAACTCTGTCATAAATGAAGTATTCGCCCGAAGTGCCTTCCGCAAAGGATACGGCGGTTGCGGCAGATGCCTTGGTGAGCAGGACGGTACAGCTTCCCGAACCTGCGCCGTAAAGCTGTGCGGCAAAATAATAGGTTGAGCCTGCCTCAAGTTCGCAGGTAATTTTGAAATTGTTGCCTTCGCCGCTGTCATCGTCACTTGAAATCTGATTCAGTCCTGAGTCATATAAATAACCTAAAGTGTCGCTGTTACCGGAGGACGAGAAGAAATAAGTGCCGCTTTCGCTCGGCGTAAATGAATAATATGTTTGAACGCCGCCGAAAATATCAGCCTGTGTCGGCGTATCAAGCGCAATGACCGGAATATCGGTTACGGTAACGGTGTATGTTGCGGTAAGTCCGCTTTCCGAGGTTGCTGTAATCGCAGCCGTGCCTTCGCTGTTACATATAACGGTTACCGAATTGCCGCTTGAGCTCAGTATTGAAGCAACGCCGTCATTACCCGAAGTAAAAGTAACCGGTTCCGATGAACTGCCGGAAGGACTGAATTCAACTTCAAGAGTAAAGCTGTGTCCTACGAAGCCGTTGCCGGATGTGCCCTGCGTGAAGCTGATTGAGGAAGCCGAAGGAGCCTTCGTAAGCTTAACGTTAAAGCTGCCTGTGGCTGAATCGTTGTAATACCTTACACCGAAATAATAGGTGTTTCCCGAAATAAGATCACACGAGACCTTGCAGTTGTAACCTTCGCCGCTGTCGTCGTCGGAGGTAATCTCGCTCATATCGGAATCGTATGCGTATCCGTAGGTGTCTCCGCCGTCAAGCATGGATTCAAAATAATACGTGCCGCTGGCAGAGGGGGTGAACGAGAAATATGCATAATCGCCGCCGTTGGCAATAGTGGCAAGGACCGGCGTGTCAAGCGTGATTGGCTCAGCGCTGCCCAACGGATCTGATGCAAAACGTTTAACATTTACGGAGCTTTCAAAACTGCCTGCTCCGTAGTTGTCGGCAAACACCTGCAATGCGGTAAACGGCAGAGCCGAGATTACCATTACAAGCGAGAGAATTACCGACAGTAATTTCCTTGTATTCTTCAAAACAATCTCCCCTTAAAAATATAATTGTAAAAATACATATTAAATATATCATTTTTTAGTGTTCGAGTCAACGCAAAACGCCTTAAAAACGTTAGTGATAATCTACATTTATAGCTTCTTGTTTTTGTGCAGAATACCGTGTTTGAAACGCTTGAACGCCTCGGTGTAGATTACGTTGACATAACCGACTTATTATGATAGAATGTTTATCATAATAAATCATTTATCACGAAACGAAGGTTGTTTCAAATGCGAAATATTGAAAAAGACGAAATAGAGATGGCGGCAAAGCGTGAGCTGATGTTGAAAAAGGGCTTTGAAATCTTCTCGAAAAAGGGTATCGAGTCCGTTGCCATGCAGGAGATTGCAAACGCCTGCTCGGTAGGAATAGCAACTCTATACCGCTATTACAACACAAAGCTGGCGCTTGTGATTGATATCGCGACAAGGCAGTGGCAGGATTACATAAGGCATATAAATAAACTCAGAGAAAAAGAAAAGGCGGACGATATGACCGCCGCCGAGGAATTTGAGTTTTACCTCAACTTCTATATTGAGTTATACGAAAAGTATAAACCGCTGCTGTGCTTCAATCAGGACTTCAACAACTACGTTCAGCACGAAAAAGCCGATGCGAAGCAGCTCAAGCCTTATATTGAATCTATCGGTGAAATAGCGAAAATGTTTCACTCGGTTTACGAAAAGGGAAAAAAGGACGGCACGCTGCGAACCGAGCTGTCCGAGGAGAAAATGTTCGCCGCCACAAGCCATATAATGATAGCCGTAGCGGTCAGATACGCTCAGGGACTTCTCTACTCGAGAAACGAGGCGGACAGAACAGAGGAGTTCTTACTTCTCAAACAGATGATGATGAATGAATACGTTATAAGATAAACAGGAGGCAGGATATGAAACACACATTGAAAAAATCACTTTCACTTTTACTGAGTATATTGATGATAATTACGGTAATACCGTTTACGGCATCCGCAGTCGATATGAATACTCAAGTGAAATTCACGGTTACAAACAACGGTAACGTCTTTACGATTACCCGTTCCGACACATCGACGGCACAGATTGTTTCTTACAGAACCATAAGCAAAACTGCGCTTGCAGGCGTTCATTTCAACATGGTAGGCGGCGATCTGAGCTTTGCGGTCGGCGAGTCATCAAAAAGCATTACGGTAACTGAAAGAGCCCCTTCAGCCGTCAGCGTTGCCAACCGCTATCAGACAGAGTCCAACAGGTATTACGAGTTTGAAGTGTTTAACCAGATAGGTCAGGTTCTGGCATACTGCCGCAGAAACATGAGCAATTATACAGCCAATCTGAGTATGTCAAACAGAGTCTTTTCCGGATCGTTCAACAGCACCGTAAGACTTGCAGACGCTTCAATAGCACCTAATTCCGAGCCGCTGGCCTATGATACCAGTAATGATAAAGACGGAACAACTATACGCACATATACCAAGGAAGTCACCGTAATAAACAGCACAACGGTCGTTACGGATGACGGCTTTGATGTCAACGGTCCATTTAACGTCAGCACGGATGCGTTTTTCACCAACGCAGGAATTTCAAAGGAGTATCTTGTTTCTGCGGGAGCCGAGCTTTATCTCAAGCCGTATCTTCATATGGCGGAGATAAACGACGGTTATCAGTATATTCAGATGCTTTACGACAATCCTACAACCTTTGACGATAACGCAGACAACGGCAATCCCGGAACTATAAGCAAAGCAACCTATCTCTGCGGCTTTGAACACGGAACGTCATTTGACGACTCCTGGTCCTACTATTCGTTCCCTTACAGAGAGGAGAACTCCGGAAGGTTTGAAATGCTTTTCTTGAGTAGTCATAAATTCGACCAGCAGAAGGTCAACAGCGCTTACGGCAGAATCGACAGCACTTCGGCGGCTATTGTCATACCCGCATCGGCTTCTCAGCTTAACTTCCGCCTTGACGCTTCGGGCAGCGGTGACGACGACTGGCAGCTTGACTCCCTGAAGGTAAGAGGCATAGTGGTTGACAAAACAGGTCCGAGACTTGTCAATGCTTACGTAGCCCCCGGCAATTACCGCAACGGACAGTATATTTCGGTTTCGCTTGAATTTAACGAAGCGGTATTTTCCGCTCCGTCAGACCTCGTTACAAGCTTCGGTACTCTTCATAGCGAAGGAGCAAACAGAAATAACGTTGTTGTTTATTCAGGACAGGTAAACGGAACCGTCGGTGCGGCATTTTCACTGAGCGGTTTCAATCCTAACTCCTCAACTGCCGTCACGGATATGTTCGGCAGCTCTGCATCTCCCTATTTCCCGACCGGCTCGATAAATAACGTCAGAATTGTTGCCAGAGAAACTCCCCAGCAGTCGGGTAACACTTATAATATTACCAACGTAAACGAGCTGATGAGCTTTATTGATATAGCGAATCAGAATCCCTCGGCAAACGGCCTTATTATGAATGATATCGACGTCAACCCCGACGGACGTTACAGAATTGTGCTTGATCAGATAGGTACAAACACCGACGGCTTCCTGGGTACCGTTATGGGACTCGGTCAGCGGACAATAAGCAACCTGTCGCTCAAGAGCGGACTGTTTAAGAAAATCGGCACAACGGGCAACGTTAAGAATATTACGGTTTCAACCGCAGCGCAGTCTATGTCAAACGGACTCAACGGTATGCTCTGCTATGAGAATAACGGAACGATTGACCACTGTGAGGTTGCGGGCATCACGACGGAAAACAAGAAGATTATGGTTTCCCAGAGTGCAACGGGTTTAGGCTTTGTTGCGGGAACGAATAACGGTACGATTACGGACTGCCGTGTATGCGGTAACTATAGTTTCGATAAGGGCAATTCGGTCGGACATCTGACGAATATCGGCGGTATAGCCGTCGAAAACTACGGCAGTATTTCAAGCTGTCTGTTCGTCGGCGACTTCAACCTGCCCTCATCCTATACGGGCTATATGGGTACTGTCTGCGTCTATAACAGAAGCGGCGGCTCGGTTACAAGCTCCTTCGGTAAATACACCGACACTTATAATTACAATCCCGTTTACAACAATAACAGCAACGCTGCCCTGACAAACAGTGAAAAGGTCAGCGTCGCTCAGCTGGCTTCCGGCGAGGTAACGTGGAAGCTCAACGAAGGAGTTACCGATAATACCCAGACATGGTATCAGAGTATTGATAACGGCCGCACTCCCGATCCATATCCCGTATATTCGATAGGCATTGTTTATAAGCACGGAAACATCTATACCAACGACGGTATAATCCATGTTTTAAGTCACGTTGACGAGGTGCCGGCGACCTGTCTTGACGACGGCGTAGCAGAGCACTGGGTCTGCACCGTTGACGGCTGCGAAGCAGTATTCTCCGCTAACAGCGTATCCTCCGAAACAACTCTTTCGGCGCTTACGTTAACCGCACTCGGTCACGCATGGTCGGACGAATGGTCAAATGACGCTGACGACCACTGGCACGAATGCACACGCTGCCACGAAAAAAAGGATGAGGCGGCGCACGAATTCGGCAGCTGGACCCCTGCGGGCGGCATCACAATTTCGAGAACCTGTTCCGTCTGCGGAGCGGAATTCTCACAGGACTGCGCTCACGAAAGCAAAACAGAGATTCCTTATCAGGCGCCCGACTGCTTTACAGCGGGTAACAATAAATATTATCACTGCAACACCTGTCAGAATTATCTGAAGGCTGACGGTGTAACCGTCACAACTCCCGAAGCTGAGGTTATACCCTCTTTCGGCGGACATAACTTCGGCACGGATTATTACAGTGACGATACGCAGCACTGGCGTTTCTGCGTAAATCCCGGCTGCGGTACGGAGGAAAGGGCTGATCACACCTTTGGCGAAGCAACCTACACGTGGGCTGCCGATTATTCAACGGTAACTGCGAGCCACAGCTGTACGGTCTGCGGCAAAACCGTTTCCGAGAGTGTAGACACCACGTCTTCCGTTATTTCCGCTGCGACCTGTACTCACGGCACGATAATAAGATATACTGCAACCTTCAGCAATGCGTTTGCAACTCAGACAAAAGACGTCGAGAGTACAGTTCCGCTTGGACACGCTTACTCTCACGCTATTTATCTGTGGTCTGCGGATAACAGTCAGGTAACCGCTACGCGCACCTGTTCGGACTG
>JAEEGG010006710.1_pt1 | contig 26884 bp, 18 predicted proteins | sample 9134161 | NCBI WGS metagenome assembly JAEEGG01 (sample SAMN16246543, study PRJNA631951) | gut metagenome | biome: gut microbiome; feature: rumen; material: CR-attached | host: Bos | place: Iran: Karaj | collected 2018-10 | reverse complement strand
GCACGGCCGGGACCGCATTCAGTGAACTCCGTGGCGCCGGCAGCCACCATAGCTTGCACTTCCTTGGTCCAGAGCACGGGAGAAGTGAGCTGTGCGACGAGGTTCTGCTTGATGTCCTCGGGCTCGGTGTGGGCCTGACCGTCGACGTTCTGATAGACGGGGCAGACGGGCTTGTGGAACTCGGTGGCTTGGATGGCGGCTTCGAGCTCGTCTTTGGCGTTCTGCATCAGGGGCGAATGAAAGGCGCCGCCCACGGGCAGCATGATGGCCCTCTTGGCACCGGCTTCCTTAATCACCTCGCAGGCGCGCTCCACGGCTTCGCGGTTGCCGGAGATGACGAGCTGGCCGGGATTGTTGTAGTTGGCGGCAATCACGACGCCCTTACCTTCGGCCGTAACGGCGGCGCAATGCTTCTCCACCTCTTCGTCGGCCATACCGATGATGGCGGCCATCGCACCGGGATTGGCCTCGCAGCACTTCTGCATGGCCATAGCACGGGCGCTGACGAGCTTCAGACCGTCGGCAAACGTCAGAGCGCCGGCAGCCGTCAGAGCGGAGAATTCACCCAGAGAGTGACCGCCCACCATGTCGGGCTTGAACTCGTCGCCCAGACACACGGCCTTGATGACGCTGTCGAGGAAGACGGCGGGCTGCGTCACCTTCGTCTGGCGCAGATCCTCAGCCGTGCCTTCGAACATCAGATCGGTGATGCGGAAGCCGAGAATCTCGTTGGCCTGCTCGAAAAGCTCCTTGGCCTTGGGGTTGTTTTCATAAAGTGCTTTACCCATACCGGGGGTCTGTGCGCCCTGTCCGGGAAATACAAATGCTTTCATTGTCAGTTATCTTTTAGAGGTTTATGCGGGAATCCCGAAAGATTTTACCCGCAACATTTATGTTGAACATGCAAATAACGCGTACAAAGGTACGAAAAAAAATCGAGATTTCAAACTTTGCACTCCACTTTTTCAAAAAAATATTTTTTCACCTCCTCCCCTCTCCCGTTTTTTGGAGTCCCGCCTGTCCTCTCTCTGACTTCTCTTTTCTTTTTACAAAAAATACTCCAATCAGCGCCTCTGCTCGGTCTCTGCTCGGTCTCTGAGAAGCCTTTGAGAACAGTCTGAGAAGGGTCTTGGAAGCGGGTAAAAATATGTTTTGCGTCCCCAATACCATGTTTTGTCTTTTCCGAAAAAGGTGCGTTTCCAGCCAATTCGAAATCCGATTTTTTGACAAAAACAGGAGCAATTGGGCACAAGAATTAAAAAAATCTGCAAAACATCTTTGATGTTTGCAAAAAAAACCGTATATTTGCCGCGAAAAACTGTATTTGTAAATGTACGACTACAATCTGATCATCCGCCAATCGTCCGAACGCGTGTTCGAAGTGATGGCCCCAAGAGTGAGCCCCGAGGACCTTGAGCGCATCAAGGACGCCTTCGCTCTGGCTCAGGAGAAGCATGCCGCGCAGAAGCGCAAGAGCGGCGAACCCTACATCATTCACCCCATCGCGGTGGCGCTCATCGCGGCCGAGGAACTCAAGCTCGACGCCAACTCCGTCATCACGGCCTTTCTGCACGATGTGGTGGAGGACACCGATTTCACCATTGAGCAGGTGCGCGAGCGCTTCGGCGACGACGTGGCTTCGCTCGTGGACATCGTGACGAAGAAGAAGAAGGACCAGTACAACATCACCAAGCAGGGCGACAACTACAAGCAGCTGCTCGACTCGCTCCACTACGACATCCGGGCCCTGATGATCAAGCTCTCCGACCGTCTGCACAACATGCGCACCCTCTCGTCGATGAAGCCCGAGAAGCAGATGAAGATCGCCGGTGAAACAGACTATTTCTACGCCCCTCTGGCCAATCGTTTGGGCCTGTTCGACGTGAAGACGGAGCTGGAGAATCTCTCCTTCCAATACCGTTGCGAGCTGGAATACGCCGATCTGGAAGAAGCGCTCTATCAGGACAAACTGGCCAACTTCCGCCGCCTGGAGGAGTTCACCCACAAATGCGAGCGTCTGCTCAAGGACAAAGGCGTCGTGGCTAAGGTGGAGGTCTTCTACCGCAAGCCCTACTCCATCTACCGCCGCATGAAGCAGCAGGGCGTGGATTTCAAGCACTTGGACAACCGCTACTACGTGCGCGTCACCTTTGACGACGGCGTGGACGACATGATGACCGACAAGGCTCAGGCCCTGCGCATCTACAACATCCTCACGGACTACTTCAAGGAGAAGCCCGGCTCGTTCATGAACCTCATCGATCAGGCCAAGGAAAACTCCTACCAGTGTCTGCGCGTGATGCTGCTCTCTAAAGAGGGCGTCTGGGAAGACGTGCAGATCTGCAGCGACGACATGGTGGCGGCCTCGAAGATCGGTTGTATGGCCGAACTGGGCAACAACATCGGCGACTGGATCAAGCGCTTCCGCCGCGTGCTTCAGGATATTGCCGAACAGGGCACCGGCGCACAGCTGCTGGAGCAGATTTCGGCCGCACTCTACTACGACGATATCATGGTGTTCTCCACCGACGGCAAGAGCTTCATCCTGCCTCTGGGGAGTACGGCCATCGACTTCGCTTTCAAGCAGGACGAAGAGACCGGTCTGCACGCCCACTACGCCCGCATCAACGGCAAACTCAAGAGCGTGAAGACGCCGTTGCAGCGCGGCGACTGCGTCGAGATCGGCACCGCCGGAAAATATACCGCCGCCAAAGACTGGCTCGACCACTGCAGCACCTATTTCGCCAAAAGCCGCATCCGCAAGTATCTCTCCACGGTAGAAGATCCTATGGTGATGCGCTGCCCCCTGTGTCGTCCGCTTCCGGGCGGAGAGAGCATCGGCGTGAAAGACGAAGAAGGTCGCATCACCATTCATCGCCGCAGCTGCGCCGAAGCCATCCGGCTCGCCTCCAAATACGGCGACAGCATCGTGGCGGTGGACTTCAAGGAGTCCGAGAAGATCTATCCCGTCACGGTGGTGATTCACGCCATCGACCGCGATCATCTGCTGGCGGACCTCATCGACCACATCACCAACGTGCTCCATCTGGGCATCGACGCCCTCACGACGACGACGACCGATGCGCTGGTCGACTGCCACATCACCTTCTTCGTCCACTCCGTGAGCGAACTCGTCCACGTGATGCGCCATCTCTACCAGATTGAAGGTGTGGACGAAGTCACTCACATTTGACACCTAATTAACTATTTAATACAAACATAAACAACATCAATACCATGAAGAAGAAATTCTTTGCGCTTTTGGCTCTGGTCTTCTCGCTGACGACACAGGCCGAAAACAAGCTCTACCCCGAGCACTTCGAGCTCTCGGAGGTGACGCTCTCGGATGGGCCTCTGCGTGAGGCCATGTATCGCAACTTCGACATGTTGCTCTCCTACGATGTGGACCGTCTGCTCACGCCCTTCGTGCGTCAGGCCGGACTCAACACGGGGGATTATGCCAACTGGACAACAAAACACCCCAACTTCGATAACTGGGGCAGCGGCAACTTCCGGCTCGACGGACACGTGGGCGGACACTATCTCTCGGCCCTCGCGTTGGCTTATGCCGCCTGCGACGATGCCGCCACGAAAGCGCAGCTCAAGGAGCGCATGAACCGCATGCTCTCCGTCATGAAGGATTGTCAGGACAAATTCGACACCAACACGCAGGGCCTCAAGGGCTACATCGGCGGCTATCCCGACAACGCACTCTGGACGGATATGTACAGCGGTAGCACCTCCAAGTTCAACGGCGCCCGCGGCAACGTGCCCCTCTATGTGCAGCACAAGGTGATGGCCGGCTTGCGCGACGCATATATATATGGTAAGAGCGAAGAGGCCCTCGCGATGTTCCTCAAGATGTGCGACTGGGCCGTTGACCTCGTGGCCAAATATGACACCAACACCATGCAGGGTGTGCTCGACACGGAGCACGGCGGCGTGAACGAAGTCCTGGCCGACGCCTATTATTTCACGAATAACACAAAATACCTTAACGGCGCCAAGAAATACAGCCACGCCACGATGGTGAGCGGCATGCAGACGGTTTCGACCTCGTTCCTCGACAACCGTCACGCCAACACGCAGGTGCCCAAGTACATCGGCTTTGAGCGTATCGCGCAACTTGACGCCTCGATGACCTCTTACGCCACCGCCGCACGCAACTTCTGGACCGACGTCACCGCCAACCGCACCGTTTGCATCGGCGGCAACTCGATGAACGAATGGTTCATGGCCTCTTCGGCCGCACAGCGTTACGTCAACGAGTGCAACGGCCCCGAATCGTGCAACACCAACAACATGCTCAAACTCTCGGAGTCGCTCTTCGACGCCACCCACAACGGCAAGTATGCCGACTTCTACGAGGCTGCGATGTACAACCACATCCTCTCCACGCAGGATCCCGTGACCGGCGGCTATGTCTATTTCACCCCACTGCGTCCTCAGGCCTATCGCATCTACAGCAAGACGAATCAGGATATGTGGTGCTGCGTGGGCACGGGTATGGAGAATCACTCGAAATACGGCCACTTCATCTACACCCATTCGGTCGACAACCAGACGCTCTACGTCAACCTTTTCGTCAACTCTGAGCTCAAGAGCGACGATTTTATCCTCAAGCAGGAGACGGAATTCCCCTACTCCGCCGCTTCGAAGATAACGGTTGGCAAGTCCGGCAACTACACTCTGGCCGTGCGCAAACCCTCATGGGTGGGAGAAGGCTTCAGCGTAAACGTCGGCGGTTCGTCCTACACGGCTGCCACAGACGGCTATGTAAAGATCACGCGTTCGTGGAGCGCCGGCGATGTGGTGAATGTCGCTCTGCCCATGACGCTCCGTTGGGAGCAATGCCCCAACCTCAAGGACTACATCTGTTTCAAGTACGGCCCCATCCTTCTGGGCGCACGCACCACTTCTTCGGATCCCACCAGCCCCGCTTACGAAGCACTGACGCACGAATACGCCGAGGGTGAACGCATGGGCCACGCCGAAGACACTTACACCTCGAAGAAGAATCTCTCCACGGCGCCTCTGCTCATCGGCAACCGTGCGGACGTACTCTCGCGCATCACGCCGATTGAGGGACAGCCCCTCAAGTTCACCATCGACTGCAGCCGCAAAGGCAGCGATGCCTGGACGACGCTGACGCTCGAGCCCTACTACAGCATCCATCACACGCGCGTGATGAATTATTGGTATCAGGCCACGCAGGAAGACTACGACAACTCCTCCTGGGCACAAGACGAGCGCGAGGCCGCAGCTTTGGATGCACGCACGATAGACTTCATCCGCACGGGCGAACAACAGTCCGAAGCCGGCATCACTGAATACAGCGCAGGCTCCACCGTCGGCACTTTCAACGACGAAGTTTATCGCGACGCTCCGGCCGGAGGATGGATTCAGTACATCCTCACCAACAGCGAAGGCGTCACGAAGGATGTTGGCCTCATGTGCCGCTTCAACGTAGCTGATAAGGGTCGCAAGGCCGCCATCTACGTGGACGGTGTGCTGATCCAGAACTACACCGTGCCCTCTTCCGTCGCTACGGCCAACGAGAACGGCTTCTACAACAAAGAATGGATACTGGACGAAGCGCTCCTCAAGGACGAACACGGACAGCCCAAACAAACCATCACCTTCCGCATTCAGGCCGATTTCGGCACGTTGTGTCCCGGACTTTACTATCTCAGGTTGACCAAGGAGGCGCCCGACCCTTTCGCTGATTACGAGCACTACGGCTTCAAGTGTACGGATTTCCGATACAACCCCGATCAGTGCTCGTCCGTCAGCTACGACGAAACAGCCAACACTTTCACCCTGCAGGGTAAGACCACCGGACAGCGCAATGTGTCCTACGGTATGAAGCTGGATGCCACCGACAAGTATTATGTGCTCGGCTCGGAATACTGGTACGTTGTTGAGGGACAGGGCTTCTCTACGGCAAAAGCCGACGACACCTATGCCTGGTGGATGAACGGCTTCAATAACGGTGGTCAGGTTCCCCCCAACATGACGCTCAACATCGAGCGCGGCGGACAGAGCTATCAGGTCTTCGCCTGGGATCTCTCCAAGCAGCCGCAGCTCAACGGCAACTTTCCTGTTGACGAACCCAAAATCGCCATCTCGTCCAACGGCAAGAACTGGATCGACTGCATCGGACTGACAACGTCCGACCAAAGTTCCAAGCGCGCCACCGTCACCTATGTGGCTTATCTCAGCGACGAGGCCTTTAAGGATCGCTACGACATCAAGGAGCCCGAAGCCCTCGGCGAAGATGTCACCGCCACCTATCTCAAGAACCCCTCCTTCGAGGCCAATGTCGGCACGAAGGTCGTTCCCACCGACTGGGCATTGTCCAACACCAATCTCGCCTGGTACGGCGTCAACAACCGTAACGGCAATGACGACAATCCCACCGACGGCAACAGACTTTTCGGTGTGTGGAACGGCTCGTCCGTCGCCGTCGAGCTTTCGCAGAACATCACGCTTCCCGCCGGACGTTATGTGCTGACGGCCGACATGCTGGCCTCCAACCGCACCAACACTGTGCGTTTGGGTAATCAGAGAATTTTTGCCGGCAGCAACATTGCCTACTTCAAGGATCAGTGCGCTCCCGGCACGGGTGACAATGTGCCTCTGCAGACGGTGCGTCTCGACTTCACCGTTCCCGCAAATGCAACGATCAGTATCGGCGTCGCCACTTCCGACGCTCCCAACGAGACCTGGTTCAAGGTGGACAATTTCCGTCTCTACCTGCAGGAAGACCTCACGGGCATTCGCGTTCTCCCGAAGAATGACGGCAAGAGCGCAACACCTGATGGCAAATATTGGGAGAATGACCGACTCGTCATCGTCAAGAACGGACGCAAATATTCCTCCTCGGGCATACGCATCAAATAACAAAAGTAAAGGACGCCAAATCGGCGCCCTTTATTTTTATTGCAGACAGGCTCTCACTTGATGCGTTTTACTTCTTCGTGATATGCAGGAAGCGCGTCATCTTGCTCGAGAGCGAGCGGTCCATGTTGTCAATGAAGCTGTCGAGCAGCTTCACTCCGCCCTCTTCGGGCAAAACGTCATAGTCGGCAATGACAGCGGGAATGAAGCAACTCTGCTCCTTCCCGAGACGAACTTCCTCGCGCGTGTCTCTGATGCGAACGGTGCAGGCGCCTTCCAGACAGGTGGTGATGACGAAGCTGTCGTATTTGACAAGATTGCGGTGAATGGGCGCATTGGCTTCCACGACACGCGTGGTGAAATACGGGCTGTCGACCACGATGTTGGCAGAATTGTCGGCCCCGTTGTAGAGCGTGCGGTATTCGTCCACAACTTCATAGTCGATGGCCTCTGCCGCCAGTTCCGTATGCAATTCACGGGGCTTGCCGTCGAGGCCGGGGCGGTTATAGTCGAAGATGCGGTAAGTGACGTCGCTCGACTGCTGCACTTCGGCCAAACGGATGCCGCCGCAAATGGCGTGCACTCTTCCCGCAGGCAGATAGAACACATGGCCGGCGCTGACTTCATGACGCGCCAGCACTTCGGTGATGGTGCCGTCGGCCACACGCCTGCGGTATTCCTCCGGCGTGATCTTCTGCTTGAATCCTGCGTAGAGATAGGCTCCGGGTTCTGCGTCAAGCACATACCACATCTCACTCTTGCCCATCTTGCCGTGAACCCTTTGGGCCATCTCGTCGTTGGGATGCACCTGAATGGAGAGATCCTTTTTGGCGTCGATAATCTTCACCAGAAGCGGCAACTTGTTGCCGTAGTTGGCAGCAACGGCGCGACCGAGAATATGTTCCGGATCGGAGTCGATGAAGTCCGTCAGCAGACGGCCGCTCCAAGGGCCTGTGGCGATCTCGCTCTCGGAGCCCGGAACGGCGGAAACACTCCACTCCTCCGAGCCCCAAACGAGATGCTTGGTGTTGGGCTGAAACAGCAGCGGACTCATCAGCGTTCGGCTCTCATGGGGTTTTCGAGGAAGTCCTTGTAAGAGAGGCGGATGCCGTCTTCGAGCTCCGTCTTGTAGGTCCAACCGAGATTGGTGGCTTTGGAGACGTCGAGCAGCTTGCGGGGCGTGCCGTTGGGACGGGTTGTATCCCACTTGATTTCGCCTTCGTAGCCGACCACTTTGGCCACCAACTCCGTGAGGGCCTTGATGGTGAGTTCCTTGCCGGTGCCGGCATTGACGGTCTCGTTGCCCGAATAGTTGTTCATCAGGAAGACGCAGAGATTGGCCAAATCGTCCACATAGAGGAACTCGCGCAGAGGACTGCCGTCGCCCCAGCAGGTGACTTCCTTGAGGCCGTTGATTTTGGCCTCGTGGAAACGGCGGATTAGCGCAGGCAGCACATGGGAGTGCTCGGGATGATAGTTGTCGTTGGGGCCGTAGAGGTTGGTCGGCATCACGCTGATGTAGTCGGTGCCGTACTGGCGGTTGAGGAACTCGCAGTATTTCAGGCCGCTGATCTTGGCCAAAGCGTAGGCCTCGTTGGTCTTCTCGAGCTCAGAAGTCAGCAGACAGCTCTCGGGCATCGGCTGCGGCGCCATACGGGGATAGATGCAGCTGGAGCCGAGAAACTCGAGCTTCTTGCAGCCGTTCTTCCAGGCGGCGTGGATGACGTTCATCTCCAGAATCATGTTGTCGTACATGAAGTCGGCCAGAGCACTCTGATTGGCCACAATGCCGCCCACTTTGGCTGCAGCCAGAAAGACGTATTCGGGCTTTTCGGCAGCGAAGAAGTCGTTCACGGCCTGCTGGTTGCACAGATCGAGCTCCTTGTGCGTACGGGTCACGATGTTGAAGTAACCCTGACGGTGAAGCTCACGCACGATGGCGCTTCCGACCATGCCGCGATGGCCGGCCACGTATATTTTTGCATCTCTGTTCATCATAGTCGTTCCTGTTTTTATCGGTTTAATATTCTATTCTGCGTACAAAGGTATGAAAAAACTTCGACATAGCAGTATTTTACTGCTAATATTTTCACGAATTCGACATCATTATTATGCAATCCGCGCTGAATAATCCGCGCTGACTTTATGCAGAAATCCCTCTTCGTCCGAGAGAAATATGCGAAAACAGCGCCTCTGCGTGGTCTCTGAGGGGAGTCTGAGGGGAGGCAAAAAAGGGTCTTTTGGACCTCTGTTTTTTGCTATTCCTTTGATAATCTGCGTGTTGACTTTTTCCTGTTTCCACGCAAAATATGCACTGACCCTTTTGAGCAGAATGTCAATATTTTTCAGAGTACGGAACAGGTTTGTCCGTCTCAGGGTTGAGGCATCACGAATCTGGCTTCAAGCACCAGACGCAGGGCGTAACGCTTCTTCGTGCCGGCCTTGGAGACCGTCTTGCTGTCGCGGGCAAAAGTAAACGCGCCGCCGTCGCAGAGATAGCGCTCGCTCGCGATGAGTTCGTCGCTGCAAAGCTGGCGTATCAGCTGTGCCTCGGCTCTGGTGGGCATGCGCCACCCCACTTCACCGGCCTCCGTGCATTCGTCGGACAATTGTTGCGCCGTCCCGCTGTTTTCCAGCGCGTTAGCCGAAGGCACTCCAACCCATTCGCTTGCAGAGAGCAGTGTGAGGGCGATGACAGCATATTGATTGACAGCAGGTTCGTGCACAATCTGCAACACCTTCATGCCGCCGATGCTGCTGCCGACGGAGAGGTCTTCCGGTAAATCCTTGTCGTAGAACAAGGCGGAGGAAGTGCCCGTCTTGGTCTGGCGCAACACATCTTCGGCGGCACTCTTTTGGGTCTTTTTCTTTTGAACGGATGTTTCAGTCTCTTCTTCAACCAAATCGTCCAAAGATACGGAAGAACAACACGTTAACGTCAACGCTGCAGCTCCGGCCACACAGAGATCGGCGAGCGTGCGGCGCACATCAGTCGCGGCGGAAAATATCGCGCGTGTAAACCTTGTCCTGAACATCGCTGAGACAGTCGTCGAAACGATTGGCAATGATGGCGCGCGAGAGGCGCTTGAATTCGCTGAGATCGTTCACCACGCGACTGCCGAAGAAGAGCGTGCCGTCGGCCAGAGTGGGCTCGTAGATGACGATGTTGGCACCTTTGGCCTTGATGCGCTTCATGATGCCCTGAATGGCGCTCTGGCGGAAGTTGTCGGAGTTGGATTTCATCGTGAGGCGATAGACGCCGATGGTGGGAGGCTCGACACTTGCGGCGTTGTGACCATAGGTGTTGTTCTCGCTGTAGGCAAACCATCCGGCCTTGCGCAACACGGCGTCGGCGATGTAGTCCTTGCGCGTGCGGTTGGACTGCACGATGGCCGTCATCATGTCCTGCGGCACATCCTGATAGTTGGCCAGAAGCTGCTTCGTGTCTTTGGGCAGACAATAGCCGCCGTAGCCGAAGGAGGGATTGTTGTAGTGCGTGCCGATGCGGGGATCCAGACCGATGCCCTGAATGATGGCGGCGGTGTCGAGACCCTTGACTTCGGCGTAGGTGTCGAGTTCGTTGAAATAGGAAACGCGCAGCGCCAGATAGGTGTTGGCGAAAAGCTTCACGGCTTCAGCCTCTGTAGAACCCATAAAGAGCACACGGTCAGTGGCTTGCGTGAGCGGCAGCGTGCCTCCGGGATTCAGCTCGCCGGCAATCTTTGAGCCCTCCACCAGCAGGCTGGCAAAGAGGCGCGCAGCCTCCTGAAGTTCAGCAAGATTGTCCGCCTCAAAGAGCTTGGGCACGCCGACGATGATGCGGCTGGGATAGAGATTGTCGTAGAGCGCCTTGGATTCGCGCAGGAATTCGGGCGAGAAAATGAGGCGAAGACCCTTGCCGTAGCGCTTGTAGAGCTGGCGGCAATAGCCCACGGGAATGGTGGACTTGATGACCATCACGGCCTTGGGGTTGACCTCCAGCACCAAATCTATAACTTCCTCAACATGAGAAGTGTCGAAGAAGTTTTTCTCGCTGTCGTAGTTGGTGGGAGCGGCAATCACCACGAAGTCGGCGTCGGCGTAAGCCTCGCGGCCGTCGAGTGTGGCACGAAGACCTTTTTCGCCGTCGGGATTCACCACTTTGGGGAGATACTGCTCAAGGTAATCGTCCTGAATGGGCGAAACGCCTCGATTGATCTTCTCCACCTTTTCGGGAACAACGTCCACCGCCGTCACGCGACGGTGTTGCGCCAGAAGTGTGGCGAGAGAGAGCCCCACATATCCGGTGCCGGCAACGGCTATCTTCAATTTTTTGAAATCCCGCATTTTCGACTTTAAGGTTATGCTTTCAACGAAAAGGAGTGATTCCGTTGGGATTCGAACCCAAGACCCACAGCTTAGAAGGCTGTTGCTCTATCCAACTGAGCTACGGAACCATCCAAAATCGCGGCAAAGGTATGAAAAAAATTGGAGTTAGACGGACGCAGGCACTATTTTTTTTGGAAAAGCGGCCGGATATGTCATCTTTTTCGTATCTTTGCAGGGCAATTATAAATATAAAGAGGAACAAACGACTATGTTTTCAGGAATTGTGGAGGCCACAGCACGCGTGATGGCCATTGAACACGATGGGGGCAACGTGCACCTGACCCTCACCTGCCCCTTTGCCGGAGAGCTCGGCATCGACCAGTCGGTGGCGCACAACGGCGTCTGCCTGACGGTGGTGAAGCTGCTCCAGAGTCCCCAAGGTCCGGCCTACACGGTGACGGCGATGCGCGAAACGCTCGAGCGCTCCAATCTGGGCGAGCTCCGAGAGGGCGACGAAGTCAACGTGGAACGCTCGATGGTGATGAACGGCCGCCTGGACGGCCACATCGTGCAGGGACACGTGGACCAAACGGCCCTTTGCACCGATGTCGAAGAGCAGGAAGGCAGTTTCCAGTTCACATTTAAATACGACACGTCAAAAGACTTAGTCAGAAGAGGTTACTTCTGCGTGGACAAAGGCAGCGTAACGGTCAACGGCGTCTCGCTCACCGTCTGCCGTCCGACGGAAGACACATTCCAGGTGTGCATCATTCCCTACACCTACGAGCACACCAATTTTCACAACATCAAGGCGGGTAGTCGGGTGAACCTGGAGTTTGACATCCTGGGGAAATACATTGCCCGCATGCAGAGTTTGCTCTAAAGTCTCCGGCGCCTAAAAAAGCGCCTTAACTTTGTTAAAAATACAAAACAGAGGGGGCAAAGTTCGAATTTTTTTCGTATCTTTGTCCCCGAATTGCGCAAACAGAGCTTGTGCAAAGGCATAAACACCGCTGATAAGAAAGAAAAAAACAATATGAAAAAACTGATGACGTTGGCAGCATTTCTCGCGGGCGCGCTCGCCGCGAATGCAGAAATGTGGACGCTCCGCGAGTGCATCGACTACGCTCTGGAGCACAACATCACGATCAACAAAAACCGTGTGCTTCAGGAGACGGGCGAAAGCAATCTGGCACAGTACAAGAGCCAGCTCTGGCCGTCACTCACCTTCTCCACGATGCAAAACGTCACCTATCGCCCGCTTCAGGACGACATCACAACGCGTACGGTAGACGGTCAGGTGACGATCAGCAGCAACAAAGTCACCGGCAACAGTAACTACAATCTCGCCATGAACTGGACCGTGTGGAACGGCGGCGTGAACTATCTCAACGTGCGCAACCAGCGCATCACCAACAAAATCGCCGAACAGACCACCGAGACTTCGGAGAAGACCATTCAGGAGCAGATAACGCAGTTCTACGTGCAGATTCTCTTCTCGAAGGAGGCCGAAGCGGTGAACGAGCGTTTGGCCGAAACGGCCCGCCGTCAGTGGGAGCGCGGACAGGAGATGATGAATCAGGGGCAGATGTCGAGAGCAGACGTCGTGCAGCTGGAAGCCCAGAAGGCTGCCGCCGAATACAACATCATCGCCGCCAAGACGCAGACAGCCAACTACCGCCGTCAGCTCAAGAGGCTGCTGCAGTTGGATCTCAACGAGGAGTTCGACGTGGAGAGCCCCGTGCCTGCCGATGATGCCGCAATGGCGGATATTCCTTCGGCGCAGGAGGTTTATGCCGAAGCTCTGGCCTCAAGGCCCGAGATACGCGGTGCGGAACTCGGTGTGGAGCAGGCAGAACTGGCCTACAACATCGCCAAAAGAGGCTTCTACCCCACCATCTCCGTGAGCGCCAACGTAGGCGATTCGCACAACACAGCCAACGACAACAGCGTGGGCGATCAGTTGAGAACTAATCTCGCCGGAAGCGCCGGCGTCAACATCAGCGTGCCCCTTTGGGACCAGCGCAAAACCAAAACGGCCAAAGAGAAGGCGCGCCAGCAGATGACAACCGCCCGTCTGGATCTGGCCGACAAGCAGCAGACGCTCTCCAGCTCCATCGAGCAGTTTTGGCTCAACGCCACCAGCAACCAGCAGCGCTTCGTGAGTGCGCAGGCCAAACTCAAGAGTCAGGAAGAGAGTTACCGTCTGGTGGACGAGCAGTTTCACAACGGACTCAAAAACGTGGTGGATGTGCTCGAAGCCCGCGACAACATGCTCTCTGCCGAGCAGACCAAGCTGGAGAGCAAGTACAACACCATCCTCAACAGCGCGCTGCTCCGCTTCTACATGGGCGAAGACATTGATTTGTAAAACACAACAACGCAAACGAAAAGCATTACAATAAGATGAAGAAAATCGTATTACTGCTTGCGGCCGCAGCAACTCTTACATTTGACAGTTGCAAGAAAGGCCCCGAGTTCATCTACTCCACCGAAACGGTGGCGCGCCGCGACATCACCACCAGCGTGACGGCCACAGGCACCATCGAGCCTGTGACAAAAGTGGAAGTCGGCACTCAGGTGAGCGGCATCGTGAGCCATCTCTATGTGGATTACAACAGCCAGGTGAAAGCCGGACAGGTGATTGCCGAGCTCGACCGCACCAATCTGATATCCGAGGTGGAGAACGCCCGCGCCATGCTCAAGAGTGCCGAGAGCGATTTTGCCTATCAGACGCTCAACTTCGAGCGTTATCAGGCCCTCTACGAAAAGGGTCTCGTGAGCGCCAACGATTTCGACAAGGCCCGTCTGGCCTACAACCAGTCCAAAGAGACTGTGGTGCAGCGCCGCGAGGGTGTAAAGAAGGCCGAGACGAATCTCGGCTACGCCACCATCACGAGCCCCATCGACGGCATCGTCATCTCCAAGGAGGTGGAGCAGGGCCAGACGGTGGCTTCGAGCTTCAACACCCCCACCCTGTTCACCATCGCCCAGGACCTTACGCAGATGAGGGTCATCGCCAATGTGGACGAGGCCGATATCGGCGAGGTGAACGAGGGGCAGAGAGTGAGCTTCACGGTGGACGCTTTTCCCAACGACACGTTTGAAGGCGTCGTGAGCCAGGTGCGCCTGGAGGCTACGACAACGAGCAATGTGGTGACCTACGAAGTGGTCATCTCGGCCTCCAACGATGACTTGAAACTGAAGCCCGGTCTGACGGCCAACGTAACCATCTACACCCTCGAATTGAGAGACGCCGTTGCCGTTCCCAGCAAGGCCTTCAGATTTACACCCTCGGAGGCAATGCTTAACGAAGGCGAAAGCATAGAAGACACGCCGCAGAAGGACTCCAAGGTATGGGTGAAGGAAGGACCGGTGCTGAAGGCTTACATCGTTGAGCCCGGCACCACCAACGGCATGCTCACCGAGGTGAAGAGCGGACTCAATGAGGGCCAGGAGGTCATCGTTGACGTCACCTCCACCGAGATTGAGGTTGAAGAGGAGAAAGCTCAGAACCCCTTCATGCCCCACCCCAGAAAGAGAGACGAAAAGAAGAAGTGATGAGCGCAATGGAAAGAAAGGTTGTCATCGAACTGGATAACGTGAAGCGCGACTTCCGCGTGGGCAGCGAGACGGTGCATGCTCTGCGCGGCGTCAGCTTCAAGATCTACGAGGGTGAGTTTGTCACCATCATGGGCACTTCGGGCTCCGGCAAGAGTACGCTGCTCAACCAGCTCGGATGTCTGGACACACCCACTTCCGGCGAATACTATCTGGACGGCATTCCCGTGAGGAATATGAAGCGCTCGCAGAGAGCCGTGCTGAGAAACCGCAAGATCGGCTTCGTCTTTCAGAACTACAATCTGCTGGCCAAAACCACTGCGGTGGAGAACGTGGAGCTGCCCCTGATGTACAACACCACCTACAGCGCCAAACAGCGTCGCGAGGCTGCCGTGATGGCCCTCAACGCCGTCGGTCTGGGCGACCGTCTGGAGCATAAGTCCAACCAGATGTCCGGCGGTCAGATGCAGCGTGTAGCCATTGCACGGGCGCTGGTCAACAATCCCGCCGTGATTCTGGCCGACGAGGCAACGGGTAATCTGGACACCCGCACGAGTTTCGAGATGCTGGTGCTCTTCCAGAAGCTCCATCGCGAGGGCCGCACCATCATCTTCGTGACCCACAACCCCGAGATTGCGCAATACTCCTCACGCAACATCATGCTGCGCGACGGCAAGATACGTGAAGACGTCGAGAACAACAACATCCTGAGTGCGGAAGAGGCATTGGCCGCATTACCCAAGCCTCAGGATGACTGAACACTGAGAAAGGAAAGAGACTATGAGCTTTACCAATTTGATACGCGTGGCCATCAGGGCAATTCTGAGCAACAAGAGCAGAACGCTGCTCTCTACGCTCGGCATCATCATCGGTGTGGCCGCCGTCATCATCATGATGTCCATCGGACAGGGGTCAAAGGAGAGCATCCGCAAGGAAATCTCCAAGATGGGCTCCAACGTCATCACCGTGCGTCCCGGAGCCGACATGAGAGGCGGCGTGCGCCAGGACCCCAGCGCGATGCAGACGCTCAAGATGTCGGATTACGAGAGTATGCTCTCCGGCCTAAAATACGTGCAGCATGTCTCGCCCGAAGTGACTCAGGCCGGACAGGTGGTCAACGGCAACAACAATACGACAACCACCATCTACGGCGAAGCGCCCGAGTATATGACCATCAAGCTCTGGACCGTGCAGGAAGGCGACTGTTTCACGGATGAAGACGTCCGTAAGAACGCCAAAGTCTGTGTCATCGGCAAGACGGTGGCCGACGAACTCTTTCCCGGCGGACAGAATCCCATCGGCCGCTCCATTCGCTTCAAGAACATTCCTTTCAGAGTGGTCGGTGTGCTCAAGAGCAAGGGCTACAACAACTGGGGTATGGACCAGGACAATCTGATCATCGCCCCCTACACCACCGTGATGAAGCGTATCGCCGCTCAGACTTATTTCTCCAGCATTAGCGTGAGTGCGCTCTCTGAAGAAGTCAGCGAGAAGGCCATCGAAGAACTCACCGCCCTCTTGCGGGCCAATCATAAAATAAAGGAGGGGATGGACGATGACTTCACCATCCGATCGCAGCAGGAAATCATGGAGACGATGTCGTCGACGATGGACACCGTGACGCTCATCCTCGTAGTGGCAGCGGCATTCTCCCTGCTGGTGGCCGGTATCGGCATCATGAACATCATGCTGGTGAGTGTGACGGAACGCACGAAGGAAATCGGCCTGCGCATGAGCGTCGGCGCCCGCGGACGGGACATTTCGCGCCAGTTCCTTTTTGAGAGCATCATCATCTCGCTCACGGGCGGCCTGATCGGCATCGGTGTCGGCTATTTGGGCAGCTGGGCGGCACAGTTGATGATGTTGCCCGCCAGCGTGCCTCTGTGGAGCGTGCTGCTGTCGTTCGGCGTCTGCGCCTGCATCGGTCTCATCTTCGGCTATGTGCCTGCCAGAAAAGCGGCGCTCATGGACCCCATAGAAGCACTCAGGTATGAATAATTATATAGAAACAAACAAAAACAATAATATGAAAAAGATTGCTTTGATGCTGTTGGCCGTATGCCTCACAATGGGCGTTTGCGCCAAGGAAAAGAAAGACGACAGTAAGTATCTGGTTGGTGCCGTGAAGACCGAGAACGGCCTCATTACTTTCTCCAAGACCTTTACAATCAAAGGTATGACCGAGGAACAGCTCAAGCCTTTGGTTTTGGGCTACATCAAGACGACGCTCGTGGGCGGCGGCATTGAAGGTCCCCGCACGCGTCTTGTCAGCGACGGCAAAGAAGACGGTCTGATGGTGGCCCGCGTGGAAGAATGGATGGTGTTCAAGAAGAAGTTTGCCTATCTCGACGCCGCCCGTTTCCGCTACACCGTCACTGCATCCGTCAAAGGCAGCACCGTGTCGATGAAGATCAACCAGATCAGCTATCTCTACGACGAGAAGATCGATGACGAGAACAGGCCTACGGGCGAAGAAGGCATCACCTATGTGGCCGAAGAGTGGATCGACGATGAGAACGGTCTCAACAAGACCAAGACAAAGCTGCATGTCGGCAGCGGCAAGTTCCGTCGCAAGACCTGCGACCGTGCGGAGCAGATATTCAACAAGATGATGGATTTCTTCGAGCAGGAGGCCGAAGAGAAAGAGGCCAAGGAGCAACCGAAGCCCCAGCCCGTTAAGAAGAGAAAATACATCACTGAGGAATAAACGGTGAGTTCACTTAAGAACCATAATATGCTGCGCCTGACGCTCCTGCTGCTCGCTCTGTTGCCGGCTACGCTCTTCGCACAGATGAGCGAACAGATGAGGCAGGAGAAATTGGCCAACGCACTCCAAACGGAGAACGGCGGCACTATGTGGGGGCGCGACAGCACCGGCCACATGCCCAACAGGAAAGTACCCTGGGGGCAGTTCATGTGGACCATCGACGAACGTTTGGGCGAAGTGGTTCCTGCGGAAAACAAGGACACGGTGGTGAACAATTTCCAGAACTGGAGGTTCACCGACGGCATGACGGGTGACTACAGCTTCCTCGGCAACACGGGCAGCCCGCGCCTCAACCGTATCTTCTTCGACCGTAATGAGGAACTGGACTTTGAACCGTTGGCGCCCTACGACTTTTTCCTGGGCACTTTGGCCGATTTCCGTTTCACCAACACCAAGTCGCCGATGACCAATCTGGCCTATCACTCCTGCGGCAACAAGCAGACGGGCGAAGACCGCATCCGCGCCTATTTCGCCTCCAACATCAACAAGATTGCCGGCATAGGCTTCAAGATTGACTACGACTACGGCAGAGGCTACTACGTGCAGTCGCAAAACAGTTCCTTCGGCGGCAGCGTCTTCGGCTACTATCGCGGCGACAAATACAACATGCACGCCTACATCCAGGCCGATCGCATCAAGCATGCTGTGAACGGCGGTATCGAAAACGACGAATACATCACAAACCCCCAGTCGTTCCCCCAGTCGTACGACAGCGACGACATTCCCGTCAACCTCAATTCACACTTCTATTCCGACTACGACCAGCGCTACTATCTCTCCCACCGCTACAACACGGGCTTCTACCGGAGAATAGAAATGCCGGATTCCGTCAAGCCCAAGATGCCGGAAGACTCGCTTCTGCTGGTACAGTTGGAGGATTCCGTGCGGCAGGTTGTTATGGCCGATTCGCTCAAACTCTCCCTGGCGCTCGACAGTTTGAGACTGGCTTGGGAAAAGGGTATCGAATACAAGCAGGAATTCATCCCCGTGATGAGTTTCATCCACACCTTCGACGTGCGCAACATGACGCACGACTACTATTCCAACTCGGCGGCGACCTACAAATACTACACGAACAACTACTACGGCAATCCTGCAAATCACGACGACCGTATGCTGATGCGCTCCTTCAGGAATACCTTGGGCGTGAGCATGAGAGAGGGCTTCAACAAATGGGCGCCTTTCGGTCTCACGGCCTTCGCCACACACGAATTGCTCCTGCAGAAACAGATGTACGAAGTGGCTCCGGAGGATACCTCCTATACGGGAAAGACGCGCAACCGTCTCTCTGTGGGCGGAGAGATCAGCAAGCGTATGGGTGACATCTTCCACTACGGCGCTACGGGTGAGGTTTGGGTGGCCGGTTATGGCGTGGGCGACTTCAAGATTAACGCCGATCTGGATTTGAACATTCCCGTCAGCCACAAAGACACATTGAACTTCGTGGCTAGCGCGCTTATAGAAAACCGTCTGCCCAGCCTGTGGATGCAGGAGACTCACACGCAGTTTGCCTGGTGGGACAACGACCTCGACAGGGTTTTCCGCACGCAACTGATGGCCGAATTGGAGTTCAAGCGCACGAGGACCAAAGTGCGCTTCGGATGGACCAATCTCACCAACTACGCCTACTACGCCATGCAGAATACGCTATATCCCAACAAGCAACAGGGCAGCGTTATTCCCGGCGACTACAAGCACGACGTGTGCGTGAAGCAGATGGACGGCAGCGTGCAGGTGTTCATGCTGCAACTGTGCCAGAATTTCGTAGTCGGACCGCTTCATTGGGATAACGAAATCACATGGCAGAAAACCACCGACGAAGACGCACTCCCCCTGCCCCAACTCAACTGTTACAGCAATCTCTATCTGCTCTTCAGAATTGCCAAAGTCCTGAGGGTGCAGTTGGGCGGCGACGTGCGCTACTTCACCAAATACTATGCGCCCGACTACTCTACGGCCATCGGCCAGTTTGCCGTGCAGGACTACGACAACGGACTTGTCAAGATTGGCAACTATCCCGTCGTCAACGCCTATGTGAATCTGCACATCAAACGCTGTCGGCTTTATGTTGACGTCGCTCATTTGAATGCCGGACACGGCAACATGTTCCTGGCGCCCCACTATCCCATTAACCCGATGACCGTCAACTTTGGCATTTCCTGGAATTTCTTTGACTGATTATGCATAAACTGGATGAAATAAGATGGGGCTTTGTCGGTTGCGGAGAAGTGACCGAGAGGAAGAGCGGTCCGGCTTTTTCTCTGGTGGATCATTCGCAGGTGGTGGCCGTCATGTCGCGCAATCACGAGAAGGCCAAAGATTATGCCGAGCGTCACCATATCGACAAGTGGTATGCCGACGCGCAGATGCTGATCAACGACCCCGATGTGAATGCCGTCTACATCGCCACACCGCCTTCTTCCCACGCCACCTATGCCATTATGGCCATGAAGGCCGGCAAGCCCGTGTATGTAGAAAAACCGTTGGCCGCCTCGTATGTCGACTGTCAGCGCATCAACCGCGTCAGTCAGGAGACGGGAGTGCCCTGCTATGTGGCTTACTACCGTCGGGAGCTGGCTTATTTTAAAAAGGTGAAGGAGATCATCGAAAGCGGCACCATCGGCAAGATACTGACTTGCCAGATCCGTTTTGCCTGTCCGCCGAGAGATTTGGACTACAATCGGACGAATCTCCCCTGGCGCGTACAGAGAGACATCGCCGGCGGCGGCTATTTCTACGATCTGGCGCCGCATCAGATCGATCTCCTGCAGATGTGTTTCGGGCCGATAGTCCGGGCGCACGGGGTCACGGCGAATATGGGTGGCTTGTATGCGACGGAAGACACAGTTGCGGCCACATTCCAATTTCAGAGCGGCCTTGTAGGCAGCGGCAGCTGGTGCTTCGTCGCCGACGACTCTGCGAAAGTGGACAGAATCGCCCTGTCCGGAGAATTGGGCAGAATCAGTTTCTCGGTGTTCACCTACACGCCGATATCACTCTACACCAAAAACGGAAAAGAAGAAATAACGATCGTCAATCCGCCGCATGTGCAACTTCCTTTGATTGAGAAGGTGGTCAAAGCGCTTCGGGGCGAAGAAGACTGCGAGGAAAATAGCATTATGGCAACATCAGTTAATTGGGTACTTGATAAAATATTAGGAAAACTATGAAAAAAATTGCAATTTTACTTTTAACGCTTACGCTCGGTTTTTTCAACGCACAGGGCGAAGAGAAGTATTCGGAGATTCAGTTTGAGACACTGAAGATTGACCTCGGCAAGTTCTCGGAGAAAGATGCCGTGAGGAAGTGTGCCTTTAACTTTAAAAATGTCGGCACTGCTCCTCTCATCATTAATCAGGCATTCGCCTCGTGCGGCTGCACCACTCCGGAATTCCCCAAAGAACCCCTCAAACCCGGAGAGCAGGGACAGATTTCCGTGACGTACAACGGACAGGGACGTTCCAAGGGGCATTTTGCCAAGACCATCACCGTTCGCTGCAACGGCACGACGGAGTTGGTGCGCCTGACCATTGAAGGCGAGATGACCGAATAAATGATTTGCAAACGACACCTTACCATGAAAAGAATATTGATTACCGTTCTCGCGCTCCTTTGTGTGTGCGTCGGTGCTGAAGCGGGAAAGAAGAAGGCGGTCAAGGCGCAAACCGACCGCGAGTATTGGACTGAGCTGGCCTATCGCATGGCAGCGCCCGTGTTGGAGAATATGGCCAAAGGCGAACTCCAGAAGAACATGAAGCTGGAACTCTCTCCCACCTGGGACAACAGAGACAAGAAAGTGGCCTACATGGAGTGCTTCGGACGCCTGATGGCCGGCATTGCACCCTGGCTCAATCTGCCCGACGACGACAGTGCCGAGGGCAAGATGAGGGCACAGTTGCGCGAGTGGGCGCTCAAGGCCTATGCCAATGCCGTTGATCCCGAGAGCCCTGACTATCTCGGCTGGCAGAGTGGCGGTCAGACGCTGGTCGACGGTGCTTATGTGGCCGAATCGCTCTACAGAGGTTGGGACGGCATCTGGCTGCGTCTTGACTCTCTCACTCAGGCGCGTTATATCAAAGAGTTTCAGGGCCTGCGCCGCTACGATCCCTGCTACACCAACTGGCTGCTCTTCTCGGCTATGGAGGAATGCTTCATCGCTAAAGCCGGCGGCGATGCCGACTGGTACAGGATACATCGTGCGATGGAGAAGATTGAAGAATGGTATGTGGGTGACGGCTGGTATTCCGACGGCCCCTCCTTTGCCTTCGACTACTATAATTCCTACGTCATCCAGCCCATGTACGTAGAGTGTCTGGAGATGATACGTCAGGTGCGCGGCAACGACTCCTGGACCGTTAGGACTTACGTGCCCGAGACGGATCGCAACGAGGGTGCCAACTATCGTTACAATCAGGCGCTCAAGCGCATGCAGAAGTTCGGCGTCATCCTCGAGCGTTTCATCTCTCCCGAAGGCACCTTCCCCGTCTTCGGCCGCAGCATCCCCTACCGTCTGGCCACGATGCAGCCTTTGGCCCAGTTGGCTTGGCGCAAACAGTTGCCCAAGGAATTGCACAACGGACAGGTGCGTGCCGCGCTTACGGCGGTGATGCACCGCATGTTCGACGGCATCGGCGCTTCAAACTTTACGGAAGACGGCTATCTGACCATCGGCTTTGTGGGCAGTCATCCCAATGTGGCCGACTGGTACACCAACAACGGCAGCCTCTACATGACCTCCTTGGCCTTCATGCCGCTGGGACTTCCCGAGAGCGATCCCTTCTGGAGCGATGCACCCGAGAAGTGGACCAGCAAAAAGGCTTGGGAGGGTGACGACTTCCCGAAGGACCATAAATGGAAAATCAACAAGCAGATACTGTATTGGGAGTAGTTATTGACATCAAAGACGGTGTGGTGAGAAATCCGGTGTGGCGTATGGCCGCTCCGGTCAATCTCACTGTGGAGGACGGCATGCAGCTCGCTGTGGTCGGTGACAACGCTGCCGGCAAGACCCGTCTGGTGGAAATCCTCACGCAACACTACCCGCTCCTGCTCAACGAGGTCCGCTATGACTTCACACCGTCGGAACGCACGCTGGTGTCGGATAATCTCAAGTATATCACCTTTCGCGACAGCTACGGAGAGAACGACGGCACCTACTATCTGCAGCAGCGCTGGAACCAGCACGATATCGATGAGAACACCCCTACTGTGGGCCAACTCCTGGAGAAGATTCCCGAAGCCGTTCCCGGCCTGAGGAAGAGACTCTACGGGATGTTCCATATGGAGCATTTGCTGGACGAGTACATCATCAGCATCTCCAGCGGCGAACTGCGCAAGTTCCAGCTCACGCGTGTTCTGATGACGGCGCCCCGTGTGCTCATCATGGACAATCCCTACATCGGTCTCGACGCTGAGGCCAGAGCCCTGCTCACGGATCTGTTCACCACGATGGTGCACGAGTTCCATCTGCTCTGCATCCTCATTCTCTCGCGCGACGACATGATTCCCGAGTTTGTCACCCACGTGCTTCCCGTAGAGGGTTTGGAGGTGAAGCCGCTCGTACCCCGCGATGAGTATGAGCCCCGCAAACATTGGCGCGAGTCTCACGGTGAGCTCTTCAAGCCCTCCTCAACGATAACCGATGACGGACGTCCGGAGATTCTCCGCTTCAACAATGTCACCATCCGATACGGGCAGCGCACGATTCTGAAGGACCTGAACTGGGTGGTGCACAAGGGCGACCGTTGGGCTCTTCGCGGCGAGAACGGCGCCGGCAAGAGCACGCTGCTCTCTCTCGTCTGCGCCGACAACCCTCAGGGTTACGCCTGCGACATCGAACTCTTCGGACGCAAACGCGGCACCGGAGAGAGCATCTGGGAGATCAAGAAGCACATCGGCTACGTCTCTCCCGAGCTCCATCGCGCTTATCAGAAGGACATTCCCGCCATCGACATTGTGGCTTCCGGCCTCTTGGATTCCGTCGGTCTCTATCATCGCCCCCGCCCCGAGGAGCGCGCGCAGTGTCAGGAGTGGATGCAGCGTTTCGGCATCGAAGCAATTTCCGACCGCACTTTCCTCAAGCTCTCCAGCGGCGAGCAGCGTTTGTGTCTTTTGGCGCGCGCCTTCGTCAAGAATCCCGACCTGCTCATTCTCGACGAACCGCTTCACGGACTGGACATCGGCCGTTGTCTGATGGTGCAACGCATCATCGACGACTACTGCAAGGATCCGGAGAAGACGCTCATCATGGTGTCTCACTATCAGGAGGAACTGCCTCCCTGCATCACCCACGAAATTTTCCTCCGCCGCAACTGACGTCTGAACACAAAAAAGAATCCCGGGCATTCGCTGTCCGGGATTTCTTTTATCCGTTAAGTACAATGTAAAATCTTATCCTTCGATGGTGAAACCGTCGAGCGACTCCTCTTCGTCCGAGAGGTCTGCTTCTTCGGTGTACTGGCTGTAGTACGTACCGTCCAGATCCTCCTTCGTGGGATCGCCGTCCACAAGATCGAATTCGTCGTCGTCATCGTCGTCGCGATCCCTATCCATCATGGCCAGCTCCTCGTCGGTCAGATCCTCGTCGTCGAGCTCTTCGATGTCGTCCAGGATGTCGTCATCGTCGTCGCCTCTGTGCTTGGGCTTGTTGTTGCCGGTGTGACGGCGAATCTTGTTGCCGTCTTCATCGTAGTCGTCATCGTTGATCATACGCAGCTTGACGGCGGGATCCTTCTTCTTGCAGAAGATGGCTTCCGTCCAGGTGCCTTTCTCGATTTCGAGCACTTCGAAGCCCTGAGCCACTTTCTTCTCCAGCGTGCCGCCTTCTTTGTGCAGGTGCGATGTCGGCAACTGGGTGTTGCTCACGTCGAAGGCCGATGCAATAATGTCCTTGATGTGCAGGGGCACAGCTTCCCATCCGCCGCCGAAGTTGCGGTCGATCAGCTCCAGCACACCCGAGGCCGTCATATGGCGGATGTTCTCGTAGGTGAGCTCCGTCAGTCGCTGAATGGTCTTCTTGCGGATGGCCACAGCGCCCTTCGAGGCTTTGGTGTGGGTGAAGACGGCCCATTCGCCGTTCTCATACTTCTTGACTTCGCGATCGTCCTGAGGGTTGTAGTGCACCACATCGAAGGCGATGCGCATCGTGTTGAGCAGCTTGTCCTCGGCCTGCGGGAAGACGGGGTTGTCCTTCTCCTCGTTCCAGAGTTTGGGGATTTCGTTCTGATCCACGTTCCACACGTTGGTGGAATCCAGATCCATTATGCTTTCAAGAATCTTACTCATACTTGGGTTTAAAGACCCCTCCGAAGCGTTGTCCTCCGGAGGGGCCTGATTGAATGAATGTCAAGGATTTACTTCTCGTCCTCCACAGCGGCCTGTGCGGCAGCCAGACGTGCGATGGGCACGCGGAAGGGAGAGCAGCTGGCGTAGTTCATGCCGACGCGGGCGCAGAACTTCACGGAGCTGGGCTCACCGCCGTGCTCGCCGCAGATACCGGTGCGCATGCCGGGACGAACCTTGCGACCGTTCTCGACGGCCATCTTGATGAGCTGACCCACGCCGTTCTGGTCGAGCACCTGGAAGGGATCCACCTTCAGGATCTTCTTTTCCAGATATGCGGGCAGGAAGCTGGCGATGTCGTCGCGGCTGTAGCCGAAGGTCATCTGCGTCAGGTCGTTCGTGCCGAAGCTGAAGTATTCGGCCTCGGTGGCGATGCGGTCGGCGGTCAGAGCGGCGCGAGGAATCTCGATCATCGTGCCGACTTCGAAGGGCACTTCCACACCCTCCTGAGCGAATACCTCCTTAGAGGTGTTCACGATGATTTCCTTCTGCTGCTTGAACTCATAGAGGATACCGATGAGGGGCACCATGATTTCGGGATGGGGATCGAAGCCCTCCTTCTTCAGCTGGCAGGCAGCACCGAGGATGGCGCGCGTCTGCATGGCGGTGATTTCGGGGAAGGTGATACCCAGACGGCAACCGCGATGACCGAGCATGGGGTTGTTCTCTGCCAGAGAGTTCACACGGCGCTGGATTTCCTCCACGGTGACGCCCATCTCCTTGGCCATCGTCTGCTGACCGGCCAGATCGTGGGGCACGAACTCGTGCAAGGGAGGATCGAGCAGACGGATGTTCACGGGCAGACCGTCCATAGCCTTGAGGATACCGTAGAAGTCGGCCTTCTGATAAGGCAGCAACTTGGCCAGAGCCTTCTCGCGGCCTTCTACGCTGTCGGCCAGAATCATCTCGCGCATGGCCACGATCTTCTGATCCTCGAAGAACATGTGCTCCGTACGGGTCAGACCGATACCCTTGGCACCGAAAGCGCGGGCCACCTCAGCGTCGTGAGGCGTGTCGGCGTTGGTGCGGATCTCCATCTTGGTGTACTTGTCGCAGAGGTCCATCAGCGCCTTGAAGTCGCCGGAGAGCTCGGCAGCCTTGGTCTTGATTTCGCCGGCATATACCTGACCGGTGGTACCGTTCAGCGAGATGTAGTCGCCTTCCTTGTAGGTGACGCCTTCGATCTCCACGGTCTTGTTCTTGTAGTTCACGTTGATGGCACCGGCGCCGCTGACGCAGCACTTACCCATACCACGAGCCACAACGGCGGCGTGAGAGGTCATACCGCCGCGTGCGGTGAGGATGCCTTCTGCGCTGGCCATACCGGCGAGGTCTTCGGGAGAGGTCTCGATGCGGACCATAACCACCTTGTGGCCGTTGGCATTCCATTCCTGAGCGTCGTCAGCGTGGAACACAATCTGACCGCAGGCTGCACCGGGCGAAGCGGGCAGACCCTGAGTGATGACCTTGGCCTTCTTCAGAGCGTCCTTGTCGAATACGGGGTGCAGCAGTTCGTCGAGCTTCTGGGGCTCGCAGCGCATGATAGCGGTCTTCTCGTCGATCATGCCTTCGCGCACGAGATCCATAGCAATCTTCACCATAGCCGTACCGGTACGCTTGCCGTTACGGGTCTGCAGGAACCACAGCTTGCCTTCCTGCACGGTGAACTCCATATCCTGCATGTCGCGATAGTGCTTCTCCAGCTTGTCCTGCAGGGCGTCCAGCTCCTTGTAGAGCTCGGGCATAGCCTCTTCCATTGAAGGGTACTTGGCCACACGGTCTGCTTCGCTGATGCCGGCACGCTCGGCCCAACGCTGAGAGCCAATCTTGGTGATCTGCTGCGGTGTGCGGATACCGGCCACCACGTCTTCACCCTGTGCGTTGATCAGATACTCACCGTTGAAGAGGTTCTCACCGTTGCCGGCATCGCGGCTGAAGCATACGCCGGTGGCGGAGGTGTCGCCCATGTTGCCGAACACCATAGCCATCACGCTGACAGCCGTACCC
>JAEEGG010006709.1_pt1 | contig 26887 bp, 20 predicted proteins | sample 9134161 | NCBI WGS metagenome assembly JAEEGG01 (sample SAMN16246543, study PRJNA631951) | gut metagenome | biome: gut microbiome; feature: rumen; material: CR-attached | host: Bos | place: Iran: Karaj | collected 2018-10 | reverse complement strand
AATTTTAACGAGACCGCAGCTGCATTGTTTAAGGGAATGGATTCTTTTATTTCCGCAAAGACGGTTGTCGGAGACGCGGTTAAGTTTGACGACGGAACGATCATCGTGCCGCTCGTTGATGTTTCCTTCGCGGTAGGCGCGGGCGCTTTTGCCAAGGATTCGAAGAACAGCGCAGGCGGCGGCATGGGCGGAAAGATAACCGCCAATTCGGTGCTGGTCATTCAGGACGGCAAGACCAGGCTCGTCAACATCAAGAACCAGGATACGGTGACACGCGTTCTTGACGCCATTCCCGAGGTCATCGACCGCATAAAGAAGACTCCGAAGGATAAGGAGCAGGAAGAGGAAATGGACAAGAAGGGCCGTAAATTCATCGACAAAAATCTGAAATAAAAAACTGTTGCATTATTTTTGGGCTTATGTTAAAATCGGTTTGTTTGAGGCATTTAAAGAAATAATTTTCTGCGCCTAATATGGATTAAGGAGGTGTGTTAGGTGGCAAAGTGTGAGATCTGTGAGAAGGCTAACATGTACGGACATCATCTGAGTTACTCCAGAAGCCACGTTTCGAGACGTGCGAACAGAGTATGGAAGTCAAATGTTAAGTCTGTCAGGGTAAAGACTGAGGGCGGAACAAAGAAGATGTATGTTTGCACTTCATGTTTAAGAGCAGGCAAGGTAGAGCGTGCTTAACGGCGATTTGTATGGGGCTGCTTTTGGCAGTCCCATATTTGCTTTTGTAAGGCAGAAAATCAGGATCGGCCGGAAAGCCGGTCCCAAAGAGGAGGACAAAACATGAACGTTACTATAATGACCGAAAACGGTGAGATTATTGTTGACAATGACGTGATCGCAAAGTGCGCCGGCGCCGCTGCATGCGAGTGCTTCGGTATAGTCGGTATGGCATCGATCAACGTGCGCGACGGTCTGGCAAAGCTCTTAAAGGTTGAGAACCTTGCGAACGGAGTCAATGTCAGGGTAGAGGACAATAAGCTCAGGATAGACCTTCATATTATTGTTTCTTACGGTGTGAATATTCCTTCTGTCTGCGAGAATCTTCGCGAGACGGTTAAATATAAAGTCGAAGAATGTACCGGACTGGATGTTGTTACTGTCAATATCTATGTTGACGGCGTTCGCGTGATTGATTAAGGATATTAGGAGGAATATATCGTGATTGTTAAATCGGTTAATGCGGCGCTCATGCGCAAGATGTTCCTTGCGGGAGCACAGGCTATAGATTCCGAGAAGGATGTGATCAACGAGCTGAACGTTTTCCCCGTTCCAGACGGAGATACGGGTACAAACATGACCATGACGATCATGTCGGCGGCTCGAGAGGTCAACGCGCTTTCCGACCCCGGCATGGAGGAACTTGCTAAGGCTATCTCGAGCGGTTCGCTCCGCGGCGCGAGAGGTAATTCCGGCGTTATCCTTTCTCAGCTTTTACGCGGCTTTACAAAGGTTATACGTGATTATGACGAGATAACGGTCGATGTTGTTTCCGCGGCCTTTACAAAGGCTGTTGAGACCGCTTACAAGGCTGTTATGAAGCCCAAGGAGGGCACTATCCTTACCGTGGCTAAGGGCGGAGCCGAAAAGGCAGCCGAGCTGGTAGGACAGACTGAGGATCTGGTCGAGTTTGTCGGCAAGATCATCGAGCATATGGAAGAGGTACTGGCGCTGACTCCCGAGCTGCTTCCCGTACTTAAGGAAGCCGGTGTTGTGGATTCGGGCGGACAGGGTCTGCTCGTTATCATGAAGGGCGGATATGACGTGCTCTGCGGCAAGGAGTTCAGCTTTACCGGTGAGAGCACACCTACCGTTCCCGCCGCATCGGGCGAGCGCGGTCCCGTCAATACAGAGAATATTTCTACCGCGGATATCAAATTCGGTTATTGCACCGAGTTCATCATTCTGCTCGAGAAGGAGTTTGGTGAGCAGGAAGAGCGCAAATTCAAGGCATTCCTTGAGTCGATCGGCGATTCGATCGTTTGCGTGGCGGACGATGAGGTAGTTAAGGTACATGTTCATACCAATCATCCCGGAAAGGCATTCGAAAAGGGCCTCGAGTACGGTCAGCTCACAAAGATGAAGGTTGACAACATGCGCGAGGAGCACAATGAAAAGCTTTTCCTCGAGCAGGAGAAGGCTCAGGCAGCAAACGGCGCGGCACCCGCACCCGCAGCTGAGGAGCCCAAGCCCGCAGAGCCCCGTAAGCCCGTAGGTTTCATCGCTGTTTCGATCGGCGAGGGCATCAACGAGATTTTCAACGGATTGGGCGTTGATTATCTGATCGAGGGCGGTCAGACCATGAACCCCAGCACCGAAGACATGCTGAATGCGATCGACGCGGTCAACGCTGACACGATATTCATCATGCCCAACAATAAAAACATCATTCTTGCGGCGGATCAGGCAAAGGCCATGACCGAGGACAAGAATATCGTTGTTATTCCTTCGAAGACTGTTCCTCAGGGCATTGCGGCGATCATCAGCTATCTTCCCGACAAGACCGTTGACGAGAACGAAGCTGCGATGCGCGACGCGATGAAGAACATCAGGACAGGTCAGGTAACCTATGCCGTCCGTGATACGAAGATCGACGGCAAGGAGATCAAGATGGGCGACTACATGGGCCTCGACGACCATACGATCCAGAGCGTCGGAACAGACCTTTTCGAGACAGCTGTAGGGCTTATCGAGTCAATGATAGATGAGGATTCGGAGCTCATCAGTATCTATTACGGCGAGGAGGCCGACGAGGCTTCCGCACAGGCAATCGCCGATGCCGTAATGGAGAAGCATGACAGTGTAGATGTTGAGATACATAACGGCGGACAGCCGATCTATTATTACATTGCTTCCGTCGAATAAGAAAGCGTGGACAAATGCAGCTATCAGAACTGAGAAAGACCATTATGGTCATCGATGATATGGCAGCCATTCTGGAACATGCGAAGCAGCTGCTAAAGGACGAATACAGTGTTATCCCGTGTATTTCAGCCAAACAGGCGCTCGAGATCATGGACAAGCGCAAACCCGATCTTATCCTGGTGGACATCAATATGCCCGAGATGGACGGTTTTGATTTCATCAGACGGATCAAATCGGACGAACGTTTTTCGGATGTTCATGTGATGATGATCACAGCGGAGATCACATCCCAGATCGAGAGCAAGGGCTATGAGCTCGGCGCGGAGAACTTTGTGCTTAAGCCTTTCTCACAGCCTGTGATGATCAGAAAGATAACCGAGTGTTTAAAGCGCTTTTAATAAGACAAGGTGCCTGTCACCGTATGGTGACAGGCACCTTTTTCGTTTTTGTATTTGTATTAATCAGGTCTCTTCGCGAGTGTCACGGTAACGGTGTGTTCCTCGTAGCGGCCCGCCCTGATCGTCTGAACGGTCAGCTCTGCGGTCTCACCGACCCTGATCTTTGAAATGCGGTTCTTCAAGTCCTCCATGGTGCTGACCTTTCTGCCGTTGATCGCTGTGATGATATCGCCCTCACGCAGCTCCGAAGCGGCGGCGGGAGAGTTTGGAGCGATGGAGAATACATATACGCCTACGGGCATGCCGAAGCCGGTAGAGTAGGACTCAGTGACGTCCTTGCCTTCGATGCCGAGATATCCGATCTCGGAAGCGTCAAGCGTAACATCATCTATCAGATCGTTGATGATCGGGATAGCTGTATTGATCGGGATGGCGTAGCCCATGCCTTCAACGCTGGTATCGGAATATTTGACCGAATTGATGCCGATGACCTGTCCGTGTACGTTGAGAAGTGGACCGCCGCTGTTGCCGGGATTGATCGCGGTATCGGTCTGGATCAGGCTGTTTGTATTTCCTTCGACGGTGACTTCGCGGTTAAGCGCGCTGATGTAGCCGACTGTGGTCGACTGTCCGTAGCCGAGCGCATTGCCGATCGCGATCGACATCGAACCGACAGTTACGGTGTCTGAATCGCCCAGTGACGCGATCCTGACTGCCGCGAGATCGTCTTCGGAAAGATCGCTCAAGTAGACCGAGATGACTGCCAGATCGTAGCTCGGATCCGTACCTACGGTCTCGGCGGGAACAACCTTTTCGTTGCAGAGCGTTACGGTGATCTCCTGAGCGTCCGCTACAACGTGGTTATTGGTGGCTATGTAGAGCTTATCGGAGCTCTGCGATACAAAGAAGCCCGTGCCGCTGGCCGTGCCGGAATAGGTCTGAGGCATGCCCCAAAAACTCTCCTGCGTGTAGGTTATCTTGCAGTTGATGGCGACTACGGCGGGTGTCATGGTCTCAACAACGGCGCTTACGTCGTTTGTCGAGAGCGAGAGAGGACTGATCGCCGCATCGGGAACCGCTGTGGGTGTGAGCACGTCGTAGCCCTTTTCCGAATCGCTGCCGATCTCATTGATGACCGGTGAGCCGATGACCGTTGACTGTTCGTCCGAACCGCCGGCCCTGTAGATCTGATATCCTATGCTGCCGCCGAATCCGACGATTATCGCGAGCGCGACGATCAGCAAAACTCTTAAGATGACTTTTACTGCTTTCTTTTCTTTCTTTGCTGTCATATTGTTACCTCCTGACAAATGCTCCCTGCATCTGTTTTCTGAAACCCATTTTAGATGGAAATTGTGATGCAATTGTGATGGGTTGGTGAAGTAAATGTTAAAAAATGAATGCTTAAGGTTACAAAAGTTAATGCTTGTTTATCTCAGACTGTTTAATTATAATTATTATGTAAGCGTTTATAATTCGAGTCGGTAGATTAAAGGAGGATCAGTCCATGGCCGGAAAGAAAAACGGGAAATCGGTTTTTGCGGCAGTGGCGGTCTTTGCTCTTATTGTGATCGGTGCCATAGCGTATTCAAAGATATCCGACATGACATTTAAGAGCAATCCCGGGATCGTCGGCAATACCGCCGGAAACCTCTACAATTACGGTATGTTCTGCGATGACGGAGAACGCATTTATTTTTCAAATTACAGGGATCAGGGGCTTTTCTATTCGATGAGCCATGATCTCGATGATTTTAAATTTATTACGAAAGATGTGGTCAGGTTTATCAATCACGATGACCATTATCTGTACTATTCGAGAATGAACAACCTCAAGGACCAGGCGGCGCAGTCGGTGTTCACTTTTTACAGCAACGGAGTTTTCCGCATAACACCGAACGGCAGGCACCAGAAGATGCTATGGAACAAGCCTGTCGGTTCCGTGCTGTATTACGACGGACAGGTTTATTATCAGCATTACGCCGAAGGTGAGCCGCTGGTGATCCACAGGACCGATATAGACGGCAAGGACGATGTGCCGTTAAGTCTTGATGAGTCGGTGCTCGTATCCGCAGCGGGTTCGAGGCTGTATTACGGAGGCGTGTCGGGCGACAGAGGCCTCTACAGCGTCGGTAAATCATCACTTACAGGTACTAAGGAGCTCGACGGCAGTTTCTATAATCCCTGGGTCATCGGCAGCACGGTTTATTATATCGATGTTAACGACCATCACAGGCTGAAGTCGGTCGGGCTGGACGGTTCCGGCGGTGAGACACTTTCGAAAAAGAGCATCAGTGCTTATAACATCACGGCAACAGGCCGATATATATTTATACAGTGTGATACTTCGGGTGAGGCCGGACTGTATATGATAGACCGTTCCACGGGTGATGAAAGGCTGATCAGGGAAGGTAATCACAAATGGATAAATATAGTCGGAGACCGCTGCTTTTTCTATGATTCGAGCGGCACATCCGTCTATTACTATACCATCGGGGCGGGAGTTTCCGTATTCGATCCGCCCGTTCTTAAAAAATAATCCGGAGAGTATTGTGAGATGTGGTATCGCAAACACTATAAATTATTATGCATGATTTTTTTAGGGGTGCTGCTGGTCGGGTGGACGACCTTCATCAACCGGGCAGACAAAGCGGTTTATTCCGATGCGGCAGTGAGTCCCGCGGATGATAAGGATTCACCGCCAGCTTCCACGGTTCCCGATGATATAACGCAGGTTGCCGATGGGACGGACAAAACCCTGACGGATACTCCTGCGACGACTGAGCCCGCACCGCCTACATCGGCGCCCGCGACCGATATACCGGAGCCTACGGATGAGCCTGCGGCCGATCCGGTTCCCACCGATGCACCGACTGATATCCCGCAGCCGACAGATGAGCCTCAGCCTACGGCAGAGCCCACAGCGGAGCCTACCGCCGAGCCCAGTCCCGAACCTACTCCTACCGAGGCTCCCGTCGAGCCCGGTTTTACGATCACATTCAAATATGCGCTGGCCAATGTTGAGAGCCGCCTGAATATCCGCAGCGGCGCTGGTACGGATTATTCCACGATCGCCTATATGAAGCCGATGGGCTACTGTGAGGTCCTCGAGTGGGGCAGTGAGTGGACCAAGATCAGATCCGGCAGTGTGACGGGATATGTATATACGGTTTATCTGATGTTCAACGATGATGCTCTCAATAAACTGAAGAGCATGAACAAGATATTCGTTCGCGTGACCTCGAACACCGTAAATATCCGTTCGGAGGCGACCACGGACAGCGCGGTTCTGGGCAAGGGATCCTTAGGTTCCAAGTTCATCTATCTGCCCGAATCCTCTGTTGAAGGCTGGTACTGCATACAGTTCAGCGAGACTCAGAAAGGCTATATCACGGAGCAGTATTCCGAAGTTTACATCGATACATCGACCGCGATCCCACTGTCTTAATAACGCAAAAACGGTGCCTGTCACTCTGAATGGGTGACAGGCATCATAGAGATAAAGAATAAAATTACGGAAAGGAATATAAACAATGTTTGATGCATCAGTATTTACGATCGACGAATCGAACTTAAGCTCTCGTATCGGGCAGGCTTCCCATTATCTTGAGGAGTATGAGAAGGAAGTAGCACGCGCTCAGGGCGCTGCGGGCTATGTATTCCGCAACAAGGAAGACGCGCTCGGAAGGATAAAGCTACTTGTTGAGTTCGCTCCGAACGATGAGCGCATTCAGGCGCTTTATGCACGCGCAAAGGCCTGCGTAAAGGGCGGAGCCGGCAATATCAATACCGTTGATCCCGCTATGACCGTATATCTTGAGAATGAAGAGAACCTTCGCAAGCATTTTGCCGATGCGAGTGAAAAGGCGTGGAACGATTTCCTCGCTGCGAATTCGGAAAACAAAGTCGATAAGAACTTCCCCGTTCCGGATTTCAAGAAGTATACTATCGAGGATATGAGGGACAAGATCGTTGTGCTGGATGACATCAGATATCCTGACAATCAGTTCGACGGCACAGACGGAGAATATATCTGGACAGGAACACGCTCGGACGGTATGTATTTCTTAAAGATCGACGGAAGAGAGTGGCTCGGACCTTATGAGGCGGTTAAGCGTTACCGCCGCCAGGTTGACAGCACGATGGCCGATGTTCACGAGTGGTCTGTGATCGGTAAGATCACAGGCATTACCTACGATATTCCCGACGCCAACGAGAGTAAGACTGCCTCACCCGTTATGGCCTGGGTTGTCGAGCCTATCGCACTGTACGTCCCCGGTCATATCATGGGCGAATACTGCGAAGCCGGCGAGCACACCGGTAAGTTCATTGACGAGGAGAAGCTCGAGGCACTGAAGGAAGGCTTCTACACGGTTAAGGACATTCCTGCCGATGTTACTCCCGAGAGACTTGTCGAGATCTTCATGTATGCGATCAAAGAGAAAAATTACAAGCTTTATCTTGACTGCATCGATCCTTCGAGAAAAGAGAATCCCGTACAGCAGAGCATGCTGACATATCACTGGGATCTGCATCAGGAGCGCTTCCACAACGAATACGTTCATGCGAATATCAATGCTGACAAGACCGTTACCCGCGTGATAAAGGGTTACGACGACCAGAGCATCGACAATTTCTTCCTGGATGACGAGGAGCAGAACAAGATCAAACAGGCTTACGGTGAGAAGGAAGAAGAGGCTATCGTTCAGACTGCCGCGTTTGATAAGAACGGCAAGCAGATCGGATCTCCCTCGAGCCACATCTTAAAGCGCACGGGCAGCGGAAGATGGTATATCGAGACTTACGAAAGCAGATTCTGATGAGAAAGGAGACTTAAAATGCCTGAAGAAAACGTTAATACAATGTCTGAAAACGACGAAAAGCAGAAAGCCGGGAGCAGACTGGATGCAATGTCCATGCATAAATCGGATGTCGAGGCTTTGACGGATAAAATAAACGATCTTGCTCATGCGACCATTGACGCTTATGTAAAGCTTCATATGGCCCAGGGCTATACGTCAACGGAAGAGGCACTCAACGCTTTCGCTGATGAGCTGCTCTTCGGTACACTCTATGATTTCCGTGAAAAGAATAAATGGTTAAAGGGCGTAGATTACGGCGATCTCGACAAAATGGCGAACGCCGACGCCGGCCAGACCGCAGAGGATCTGATGGCCGCGATGGAAATGTGGCGTATCTTAAACGGCAAGGGCATGGAGATGCTCAATAATGTATATACATACATTCAGGAAGTGCTCGGCAGCGGTATTCTGAGGCGGGCCTACAGAGTCTTGCGTGAAGATATGATCATGCGCGATAACCATTATTCCGACATTCTCGATTGCCTTAATAACGCTTTTGAAGAGTATGACGCAGTTATGAAACGCTATAAGCAGTCAAGTATCTACGATGAGATCCCGGCAAGGAAAGAAAACGGATATATGACCAATTATAAGCTTGTTGAAGAGCGCATGCTCGCAGATATCGCGAAAACAAGAGACCTCAGAGAGATAATACATGACAGGTTAAGTTACCCCGATCCGTACTGGTTCAATTATTTTACCGTTATCGACGGTGATACAAAGATATTGAGCCGGCTTCCCGAAGGGTCGAAATTCGATGAGGAACTTGTAAAGATAGCCAACCTCAATAACGAAGTATGCGGTTATCTCGAGTCGACAGGAAAGATGCTGACTCCGCTCAGCAAGAACATAAATGATGTATTCTACGGCCTCAGAGTCACTTTCAAAGATGCAAGGGATATCGCCAACAACTACAGGTTCAATACTTCCGAATTCCCTTATACGATTATGCATTACAGCTCAAGCGTGAAGAGAGTGGGCGGAAGCCTGATGTCACTGAAGGATCCCGTAACGAACGGTACGCAGTATACCGACATGAGCTGGGCCCTGCTTCAGAACGCCGAAAAGGTTGCGTCCGAAGTTGCAAAGCAGGCACCGTAAAAACCAATAAAAGCGCCTTCCGGGGAAGGCGCTTTTATTTTATCTCTTCTTAAGCTTAGTCACTGCAAATATGATCGCTCCCATCGAAAGGAAGATACCGGTCAGCGTAAGTCCGAGCGGGAAATCATCGCCGGTTTTGGGGGTTGAATCCTTTTTGCCGGAGTTATTGCCCGAGTTGTTGCCCGAACCGTTGCCGCCTCCTGACGAAGGAGTGGGAGTGGCTGTAACCGTCTGTACCGGTGTGGGAGTGGCTGTAGCGGCGATGATGGGAGTAGGTGTGGGTGAAGGCTTGGGAGTGGGAGTAGGAGTTGTCTCGTCCTCGTCATCCTCCTCGGTGCCGTCGCCGTAATCGTCCGGGTCCTCATCGTCCTCGTCCTCGTAGGCATCGCTGTCGCTGTCATCATCGGTATAGCTTTCGGGATCGTTGTAAACAAAGCCGTAGAAAGCCGAATAATCGGTGGCGGATGTCATCGTCATCCTGATGTAGTAAACATCATCGATATTGTAGAGCTGAAGCGGATAGACCTGTGTGAGCTTGCCCGATGAGAGCTTATAGAACGCGCAGTCGTCGGGATGCTCCTGGGCATCGAGCGGGAGAGGGAAGTATATCTCGAGCTTGCTCGAGGTGACCGAAACATCGTCGCCCTCTTCACTGTATTTGTAGAGGAATGTCTTCATGTAGCAGATGAAGTCCTCATTGTAATCGATATTGTTTTTGTCGAGCGCGGTCTTGAAGCTCTCCTCAGCGGCATCCTGATCAAAGTAGAGGTAGTAATCCTCGACATTGCTGACCGATGAAGTGAACTTGGCATAGACGTCATCGCCGATCGGATCGGGGAAATTGTCGGTGTAGAGGTTATATTCCTCGTCGTCGATCGTGATCGAAGCCGCATTGGCGGCGTTTGCGCCGACGGCGGGACGCAGCATCAGGCAGAACGCCAGAACTGCAGCCAGGGTAGTGATCATCAGAAATCTTTTTTTCATGTCCCAAGTCTCCGTTCCGTGCATGGATAACAGTGCACATTAGTGAATTAATTTGAGATACGTCGCGCGACCACAACAAAACGGCCGTCCTCGACCGAATACTCACAGGTCGAGAGTGTGATAAGGTAGTCGCTGCTGACCGCTGTCGCCTCGATATCGTAGAGCGACATGCTGCGGATAGTATTGTAATAGTTCTCGAACTCTTCGGGCGTGTCGGCCTGAATGAAATTATAGAATTTGAACGTATTCTCGCCGACATAGCTGACATTCGATTTGAACACGGCTATGATCTCGTACATAGCCTCCTCGTATATAGTATCAAATCGGATGAATTTGTGTTTTTCGTAATAGCTTTTGCTCTCGTATTTCAAAAGATCGGCAAACATCGCGCCGCTCTTCATATTGTGGCCGTAGATGATCAGGTTAGTGCTCGGGAGACGGGTGATGCAGCGGTTGTCCATGAAGGGCAGGCCGCTCTTGGTCTCCTCCTTATAATAGTTGCGGTGCAGGTAATACTCCTCGTCGTAGACGGTCTGCATGACGGGATAATCGACATTGGTGCCGTCTATGCTGATCCAGCCGACTATGTCGGGATTCATGTCGTAAAGTGTACGGTACTTATCAAGGACCTGTTTCTCTTCTGGAGACGCTGATATATCGGTCTCATCCGAGACCACGTATCTGCCGGTCTCAAAATCCTGGGTAAGGGTAACGGAGGATTCACCGACCATCTTTTTGAGCTTTGCGTTGTCCAGCGAATCCTCGTAAGCATCGAGCGAATACAGGCTCAGACGGAGGGCGCAGACGATCAGTATAATAATGCTGACGACGATGATCAGCAATAAGACCAGCTTCCGGTTTGCTGCTTTATTTTCTGACATAATCATAAAACCTCATACTGCTTTAAGTGTACAATATCTTGTGGTGAAAGACAAGTATTCCTACTAAATATTTTGGCATAGAGGGGAAGACATTATCACGATTAGCAAAATTTAATAATCTGAGAGCACTAATTCCGCTTGACCGCCATCAAAGCAGATTTTAAAATCAGAATAGAATAGCGGGCGAATGGATTCTGCCCGATAATTTCACTTCATAAAGGGAGGTATTTATGCAGATCAAAAGTGTACTTGACAGTTCCTTTAAGAAATACGGCAAGGTCGTAAAGGGTATCGACTGCAGCAAGATGCTCGAGGCCCTTTCAAAGAAGCCCATGCCCGCGGACAGCGTGGTTTACGTGCCCGGTGACGCGGATCTTGAGGCTGCTGCCGGAGCAATCGATTTTTCAAAGAGCTTTTTCGGCGGACTCGAGGCTCAGATCGGCTACTGCAACGGCAATAACAAGCTGCTCAACGCGGTAGAGTATCATCGCTGCAGCGAGGTTAACATCGCGCTCTACGACACCATCTTACTTATCGGCGATCAGAGGGATATCGAGGATGATTTCACCTATGACACATCCAAGATCGAGGCTTACAAGATCCCCGCAGGTACCGCGGTAGAACTCTACGCGACGACCCTCCATTACGCTCCCTGCAATGGAGAGCCTCAGGGCTTCAGGGTTATCGTTGTTCTGCCCAAGGGAACGAACTACGATATCAAGGATTACCCCGATAAGACACCCGAGGACAGGCTGCTCATGGCTCAGAACAAGTGGCTGATCGCTCACAAGGACGGCGGACAGGATCCCAGAGCGTTCATCGGTCTCAAGGGCGAAAACGTAAGCATCTGATATCTCATATTTGAAAGGAATCAAAATTATGCTTTATATTGGTGTGGATCTCGGTACTTCCGCTGTTAAGCTCCTGCTGATGGAGGGCAGCGGAAAGATCGTTAAGATCGCTTCGAGAGAGTATCCTCTGTATTTCCCTCATCCCGGCTGGTCGGAGCAGAAGCCCGAGGACTGGTGGAGCAATGTGCTCGAGGGCATCAAAGAGCTTACCGCAGAGTGCGATAAGTCACAGGTGGCCGGCATCAGCTTCGGCGGACAGATGCACGGACTCGTTATCCTCGATGCGAACGACAATGTCATCCGTCCCGCGATCCTTTGGAACGACGGACGTACACAGAAGGAAACCGATTATCTGAACAATGTCATCGGCAAGGATAAGCTGGTCGAGCTGACCGCTAATATCGCTTTTGCCGGATTTACGGCTCCCAAGATCCTCTGGGTTAAGGCAAACGAGCCCGAGAATTTCAAAAAGATAGCAAAGATCATGCTGCCCAAGGATTTCCTCGCTTACAAGATGTCCGGCACCTTCTGCACGGATGTGAGCGACGCTTCGGGCATGCTGCTGCTGGATGTAAAGAACAGGTCCTGGTCTAAGGAAATGCTCGATATCTGCGGCGTTTCCGAGTCCCAGATGCCTAAGCTCTTCGAGAGCTACGAGGTAGTCGGAACTCTTAAGCCCGATGTTGCCGCAGAGCTTGGTCTTTCGACAAATGTCAAGATTGTCGCCGGCGCGGGTGACAATGCCGCAGCCGCGGTAGGCACCGGAACCGTAGGCGACGGACGCTGCAATATCAGCCTGGGTACAAGCGGCACCGTATTCATCTCGAGCAAGACCTTTGAGAAGAACGACAATCCCGCGATCCATCTCTTCGACCATGCGGACGGCACCTATCATCTGATGGGCTGCATGCTTTCGGCGGCGTCCTGCAACAAGTGGTGGATGGAGGATATCATCGGCACAAAGGCATTTGCGGACGAGCAGAAGTCTATCACAGACGACAAACTCGGAAACAATCATGTTTATTTCCTGCCTTATCTGATGGGAGAGCGTTCACCTCACAACAATCCCGACGCGAGAGGCGCGTTCATCGGTATGTCGATGGATTCGACCAGAGCCGACATGACTCAGGCGGTACTCGAGGGCGTAGCGTTCGGTCTTCGTGATTCCGTAGAGGTTGCACGCAAGCTCGGCATTAAGCTCGAACGCACGAAGATCTGCGGCGGCGGAGCAAAGAGCCCGCTCTGGAAAAAGATCATCGCGAACGTCATGAACCTCAAGGTTGACGTTATCGAGTCCGAGGAAGGCCCCGGCTACGGCGGAGCGATACTTGCGGCCGTTGCGTGCGGTGAGTACGCCAGCGTCGAAGAGGCTGCGGCGAAGCTCGTAAAGGTGATCGATACCGTTGAGCCCGATCCCGAGATCGCGGCCAGATACGAGGCGCAGTACGCTAAGTTCGTGAAGATGTATCCCGCATTAAAGGATATTTACACGGAAATAAAATAATTTTGAACAAAAATGCAATAATCTTTACTGTATGATTTTGACCGGCCGTATGATAGAATATTATCGTACGGCGGCCTGTTACCGCTGTTAATGTCTGCCGTTCGGGCAGCGTTTATAAAACAATAAAAGGAGAGCATGAAATGATCGATCTTGAGAAAGTAAAAAACATTCCGGACGTGAAGCTCGGAATCATTGCCGTCAGCCGTGACTGTTTCCCGATCAAGCTGTCGGAAAAGCGCCGCGCCGCCATCAAGAAGGCGTACAAGGGTGACCTTTATGAGTGTCCCGTAACCGTTGAGAACGAGGCTGATTACCTGAAGGCCGTTGCCGATGTAAATAAGGCAGGCTGCAACGCACTCGTTGTTTTCCTCGGAAACTTCGGACCCGAGACTCCCGAGACTCTTATCGCTAAGAGCTTCGACGGCCCCGTTATGTTTGTTGCCGCTGCAGAGGGCGACGGTGATCTGATCAACGGACGCGGAGATGCGTACTGCGGTATGCTCAACTGCTCATATAACCTCGGAATGCGTCATCTGAAGGGCTATATCCCCGAGTACCCTGTAGGTACCGCTAAGGATATCGCAAAGATGATCGCTGATTTCGTTCCGGTAGCACGTGCGGTTATCGGCGTTAAGAACCTTAAGATCATTACCTTCGGTCCCAGACCTCAGGATTTCTTCGCATGCAACGCGCCCATCAAGGGTCTCTATGAGCTCGGCGTTGAGATCGAAGAGAACTCGGAGCTTGACCTCTATGTAAGCTTCAAGGCTCATGAGAACGATCCCAGAATCCCCGACGTATGCAAGCATATGGAAAAGGAAATGGGCAAGGGCAAGTTCTACAAGGAGCTCAATGCGCGCATGGCACAGTTCGAGCTTACTCTGCTTGACTGGGCAAACGATCACAAGGGCGCCCGCAAGTACGTTGCTTTCGCTGACAAGTGCTGGCCCGCATTCCCCGAGACATTCGGATTTGAGCCCTGCTACGTAAATTCACGTCTTGCATCGCGCGGTATCCCCGTAGCATGTGAGGTTGATATCTACGGCGCTCTTTCGGAGTACATCGGCGCATGCGTATCCGACGATGCGGTTACACTGCTCGACATCAACAACTCCGTTCCTGAGAAGCTCTTCAACGACGAGATCAAGAAGAAGTACAAGAAGTACACCTTAACCGATACATTCATGGGCTTCCACTGCGGAAATACACCTTCCTGCAAGATGTGCGCAGACCGTGCGATCAAGTATCAGCTGATCCAGCACAGACTGCTTGAGCCCGCAGGCAGCGATCCCGATTTCACACGCGGAACGCTCGAGGGCGATATCGCAGCCAGCGACATCACATTCTATCGTCTGCAGTGCGACAGCGAGGGCAACCTTCGTTCGTACATCGCAGAGGGTGAGGTTCTCGATGTTAAGACCGGTTCGTTCGGCGGCATCGGTATCTTCGCTATCAACGAGATGGGACGTTTCTACCGCCACGTACTCGTTCAGAAGAGATATCCTCATCACGGAGCAGTTGCTTTCGGCCACTACGGAAAGGCACTCTTCGAGGTATTCAAGTTCTTAGGCGTTCAGGACATCGCTTACAACCAGCCCAAGAGCCTTCCTTATCCCACAGAGAATCCCTGGGCATAATTGAGGAATAAGATAATAGAGAGACAATATTGAGACAATGGGGACGGTTCTTCTGTCTGCTTTAGTGCGCAGACAGAAGAACCGTCCCCTTGTCTTTGATATATATTTGATGGTATAATAAAATTTAACGTAAAGGCTATATTTATCGAGTATTCACCGAACACCGAAAGGGACCCGCGAGATGCACAGTATCGTTTATACAAATGACAATTGCATAGGCTGCAATAAGTGCATTAATGTCTGCAGCGCGATCGGTGCCTGTATTTCGACCGAAAAGGACGGCAAAGCCAGGATCGAAGTTGACGGGACCAAGTGCGTCGCGTGCGGCAGCTGTATGGACGTCTGCGTGCACGGAGCGCGTGAGTTCGAGGACGATACGGAGCGTTTCTTTAAGGATCTCGAGAGCGGAGAGCCCATTTCACTGCTTCTGGCACCCGCTTTTAAGGCAAACTATCCCGACGAGTACGATTCGGTTCTCGGCGGACTTAAGAAGCTCGGCGTAAAAAGGATAATCAGCGTTGCCTTCGGTGCCGACATCTGCACCTGGGGCTATTTAAATTACATCAAAGAAAATTCATTCTACGGCGGCATATCACAGCCATGTCCCGCAGTCGTTTCATATATCGAAAGATATCTTCCGGAACTGCTGCCCAAGCTTTTCCCCGTACAGAGCCCGCTCATGTGCGCTGCGATCTATGCCAGGAGGCAGCTCGGCATCACAGACCGTTTCGCATTCATCAGTCCCTGCATCGCCAAAAAGATGGAAATTGAGGATCCTCATAACGAGGGTCTGGTTCAGTATAACGTAACTTTCGAGCATCTGATGCATTATGTGCGCGAGAAAAGTATCACCGGTGAGTCCGCGTGCAGCGAGATAGAATACGGCCTCGGATCGTTTTATCCCACGCCGGGCGGCCTGGCGGAGAACGTCAAATGGTTCCTCGGAGACAATGTTTTCATACGTCAGATCGAAGGTGAGAGACGCCTGTATCAGTGGATGCACCAGAACCGCGAAAAGATCCGGAACAGCTTGACGCCGTTCCTGTTCATCGATGCGCTTAACTGCGACAAGGGCTGCATCTGCGGTACTGCGGTAGATCCGGTTAAATCCGAGACGGACGAGGCGCTGTACGCTCTGTACAGGATCCGCGAGGAATCAAAGAAAAACGACCCCGGCAATGCCTGGTCACGCTGCGATACGCCTGAGGAGCGTCTGGCCAGTTTCAACAGACAGTTCGAGATGCTCGACCTCAACGATTATCTGAGGGGCTATACCGATAAATCGGCAGGATGCGGTTATCTGGTGCCCGACGAAGAGGCCCTGAACGCTATATTTATCAGCATGAACAAGCTGACCGAGGAGTCGAGGCAGATCAACTGTACCTGCTGCGGCTATGACGGCTGCATGCAGATGGCCACCGCGATATTCAACGGCTTCAACCATAAGGAAAACTGCATTTACTACGAAAAAACGATGGTGCATGAGCTCGAGATCGAAAAGGCGATAGCAGAGGAAGCTACTCTCGCAAAGAGCGCATTCCTCGCGAATATGTCGCATGAGATCCGTACACCCATCAACGCCGTTCTCGGCATGAATGAGATGATACTGCGCGAGTCGCGCGACGAGAATGTCATCACTTATTCCGAGCGAATTAAGAGCGCAGGCAGCACACTGCTCGGACTCGTCAACAATATACTTGATCTCTCAAAGATCGAAGCCGGCAAGATGGAGATCGATCCGGTAGATTACGACCTTTCTTCGGTACTGAACGATCTGGTCAATATGATACAGACCAGGGCGGACGATAAGGGCCTCCTGCTGTATCTCGATTTCGACCCCGCGATGCCGAAGCTCCTGCACGGCGATGAGCTGCGCATCAAGCAGATAATCATGAACCTGCTGACCAACGCGGTCAAATATACCGAGCACGGCAGCATCACGTTTAAGGCGGGATTTGAGAAAAAAGACGATGACAGAGTCGTTTTGAGGTTCTCTGTCAGCGATACCGGCATAGGCATAAAACCCGAGGATATCGAGCGGCTGTTTGAGCAGTTCGGCAGGATCGAAGAGAAGCGCAACAGGAATATCGAGGGCACGGGCCTGGGCATGAACATCACCCGGCGACTGCTCGAGATGATGGGGTCGACGCTGAAGGTCGAGAGTGAGTACGGAAAAGGCTCAGTATTTTCGTTCAATCTGGAGCAGAACGTTGTCAAATGGGTGGAGCTCGGCGATTTTAACAGTGCGTACAGGCATGCGGCAGGCGGGCACGAGACATATCATGAGCGGTTTACGGCTCCCGAGGCGGATGTGCTCGTGATCGACGATAATCCGATGAACCTGATCGTGTTCAAGAGCCTGCTAAAACAGACAAAGATCCGTATAGATACGGCCGACGACGGCGACGCCGGTATCGCGCTGGCACTCGGCAAAAAATACGACATCATATTCTTTGACCACATGATGCCCGGAAAAGACGGCATAGAGACGCTGAACGAGCTGCGCAGCCATAAGGACAATCCCAACATCCTGACACCGTCGATATGCCTTACCGCGAATGCTGTCTCCGGGGCTAAGGAGACGTATATAGCGGCGGGCTTTGATGATTATCTGACAAAACCGATCGATCCCGCGAGGCTCGAGGAACTGATAGCATCGCTCCTTCCCGCAGATAAGCTTGTAACGGTACGGCAGACAGAGGATGAGCCAGAAAGCGCGGACCTCGATGACGAAAGGCTCACGCCTATGCGCGCGATCGCCGAGATCGATCTGAAAGAGGGCATAACCAACAGCGGTTCCGTTGATTCCTATCTGCCCCTGCTTAAGATATTCTATGATTCGATCGGTTCAAAGGCGGATGAGATCGAGGATTTCTACACCTCGGACAATATCAAGGACTACACGATCAAGGTTCATGCGCTGAAGAGCTCTGCACGGCTTATCGGAGCCACTGCGCTGGCAGCGGAGGCACAGGAGATAGAAAACGCCGGCAAAGCGGGAGACAGAGCCTATATAGATGAGCACCACGGCCCCTTTATGGAGTCCTACAGAGCTTTCGGGCAGATACTTAAGTGCATGTTCGCATCGGATGCGGACGGGGCGGATAAGCCGGAAGCCGATGCAGACATGATGATCGGCGTATATGACGAGATAGGTTCCGCTGCCGAGGCAATGGACTGCGACACGCTAGAGGCAATTTTTAAAGAAATGGAAAATTACCGCATCCCGGCGACAGACGAGGACATGTTCATAAAACTGAAAGCGGCGGCAGGAATTTACGATTATGATGCAATCGTAGAACTCATAAAAGAAAAAACGTAAATTGATTTTACAAAAACGAAAAAATGTGGTAAAATATCTGAAAACAGTAGAGGGGTTAATATAATGGATATATATAAAATAACAGGGATATTGATTCTGATCACTTCCATATGTTTTCTGGTTGTTGCGGTACTCACGACAAGCCTGGTTTTCAGGAAAAAGCATCTGATCAGGGAGAGCGTCAGCTTCACGATGGTTGCCTCGGTCATCATGCCTTTGTTTGAGTTCGCGCTTTTTGCAACGGGAACATATGCTTTTGTCATGGTGTTCAACTCAAAGTGGCAGATCCCCGTGATCGCTGTGGTATTTCTGATGATCTACTGCGTTATCTCCATCATCAATCTGCTGTTCCTGAAAAACCTGTTCGCAAATATCGACAGGATTCTCGAGCAGAACAAAAAAGAAGTGGAATATCATACGATCATGATCGACAATATTTCGCATGAGATCAGAAATCCCATGAATACGATCGTCGGCATTACCGAGATCATCAAGAAGGACCCCGCGCTCTCGTCTTCGCAGAGCGAGAATATCGATAATCTCTCAAACGCTACATTCGCGCTGCTCGGTGTGGTCAACAACATCATGGATTACACCAAGATCCAGTGCAACAAGCTCGACATCATTCCCACCGAATATGCAGTTGAAGATTTGCTGAATATCGTCATCGAAAAGGCTGAGTTCTCCAATAAGGAGGCCAATGTCGATTTCGTTTACGAGATCAGCTCCGATATCCCCAGACGCCTAAAGGGCGATGACGTTCGCATCATCCAGGTTATCTACAGCCTGCTGACCAATTCGTTCAGATTTACGCATGTCGGCATCGTCGCGATGAAGGTGAGCTCGCAGCTGATCAATAACGATACGGCTCTGCTTAAGGTCGATATCGAGGATACGGGAGAGGGTATTCCGCCCGAAGACGCAAAGAGCGCTTATGAGCTCTTTGACAATTCGTTCCAGCGCGGTGACAACGAAAAAGCCACGAGGCTGTCACTGTATATCATCAAGACGATCGTGGAGCGTATGAACGGAACGATCTCGTTCAGATCGGTTATGGGAAGCGGAACCGTTTTCTCTGTTGCCATACCGCAGCATATCGAGGATCCCGTACCGATAGGTACATTTACCCCGGCTAAGGAGAACAGCAACTTCAAGTTCATCGCTCCCATGGCTAAGATTCTTGTTGTCGACGACAGCATGGTCAATCTTTTCGTTGCCAAGGAACTCCTGTCCAATTATGACATCGAGGTGACCACCGCCACGAGCGGCGCGGAGAGCATCAAACTGGTACAGGAGAATTCGTTCGACATGGTATTCATGGATTACCTGATGCCGCAGATGGACGGACGTGAGGCCCTGACCAAGATCAGGAATCTCGGCGACGAGTATTACAAAGGACTTCCGATCATCGCGCTTACTGCGAAGAACTCGCCCGGCGGTGAGAGAGTATATATCGATGAAGGCTTCGACGGATACCTGGCAAAGCCTCTCGATGTTCACGAGCTCGAGCGTTCGCTGCTTAAGTTCCTTCCCGCCGAGTACATCAACAAGATCGAGGATGACAGCGACGTATGCAATGCCAATAATGTCGCGGAAAAACCCTGGTATAAGAGGCTTTGCTCCGTACTTACCGATTTTGAGGTCAAAAAGGGCCTGGAGTACTGTGAGTACGATTATTCGGCATATATCAACCTGCTCCGTGTCATCAGCACCGAGAGCTCCAATCAGGGCGCGAGGATAAAGAGCTACGCGGAGGCCGAGGATATAGAGAATTACAGAGTGGCAGTGCATTCCCTGAGGAATGTGGCGTCCTCCGCCGGCGACATGAAGCTCAGCTTCATCTGCTCGGAGCATGAGAACGCAGCCAAGAACTACGATATCAATTATATCAAGAACCACGTGAATACATTGCTCTCCGAATATGAGGTATTCCGCTTTAAGATCGATACGGCACTTCAGAGAGAGAACGAGATAATGAACAAGAAATAAGCTTCGGAGATGCCCATGTTTTCAGGATTTTTTGAGAAATATAATCATCATTTAACTAAATTGCTGACTGCGCTTTTGGTTATTTTGCTGCTGTGCGGTACGGTATTTCCGGGTTCCGGGACTGTTGCGGCGCAGGCAAAGAGCGGTACCGATACAGAGGAGGCAGAGACTCCGGCTGCAGACGCTGAGGAGGCTAAGATACCTGAGGTCGGTGAAGATTTTACGGTATCGAGGATCAGATATACCGTGATCGCGGCACCGGACGGAGACACGCCCGGCAAGGTAGCGGTCACAGGCAATAATCTTAAGAAAAAGACAACCTCGGTCACCATCCCCTGGATCGTGACTTACAACGGCGGCAGGTTTTTTGTATACGAGATCGGCGATTACGCGTTTGTCGGATCCGGCATTACATCCATTGATTTCGAAGATGAGATATACGGCATCGGCGAGTACGCATTCGCAATGTCTTCGCTCGAATCGATCATTATCCCCGAGACCGTAAAGGAGATCAAGGCAGGCGCGTTCGCATTGTGCGGATCGTTAAAGAGCGTCTCGATAGGGCGCTATACGACCGCTGTCGCGCAGAACGCTTTTTCTTACTGCGACAGCCTGAGCGAGATCACTGTGGCGGCTAAGAATAAGTCATACTCGGCCGACGCGGGTATTCTGTACAACAAGAAAAAGACGCTGCTGATATCGGGTGCCGGAGCATCGGGAGATGTGGTCATCCCCGCGACTGTCAAAAAGCTCAGTGCGTACGCTTTTGAGGGCAATCATAAGATAACTTCGGTCGATCTCGGTACAGTCATTACCAGGATACCCGAGGATGCTTTTTACGACTGCAGTTCTCTCGGGAAGATAGTGATCGGCAAGAACGTTACAAAGATAACGGGCAATCCGTTCAAATACTGTTCTTCGCTCAAAACCTTCGATATTGACGAAGAGAATACCAAATACAAAGGCGCGGGCCCGATGCTCTGCAGCAGTTCGGGACTCAGCTTATACGCATATCCGTCGGCGAAGGGTTCGCTCGTGATACCTTCATCGGTGAAGAATATCGGCGAATACGCATTCTGCGGCAGCGCGCTTACGGAGCTGCTGATCCCTTCGAATGTCAAGACGGTCGCGAAGGGCGCTTTCTATGACTGCACGGACCTCGAGGAGGTCACCTTTGAAAAGCGCAAGATCACTCTTTATCCGGATATAGCTTCGACCGAGGATATGATATTCGGCAACGCGAAGCCTTATCTCGTTATCGTCCTTCCTTACTCAAAGGACGCCGGTTCGGCGGGTTCCATCGAAGAGACACTTAAGCTTAACTGTCCTTCGACGGTGATCATAGTCAATAAATAACCCAAAATATTTTTGCTGCGGAGGCTCTATGAAAATAACCTCATTGTTGATCAAGAATTTCAAGACTATCCGCGAGATGAACATCGACGATATCGAAGATGCTCTGATCATTGTGGGTAAGAACAGTACCGGTAAGACGACCATACTTCATGCGATACTGGCCATAACGGGGCAGTATGCGATCAAGGTCACGGACTACAACAGCCCGGACCGCAACATCGAGATCGCGGTCAAGCTCGAGATCAGCGACGACGATATCCGTAATTTCTACAACAACGGCGTTGTCAGCATATATAAGACCTTCAGCATGTGGTACGACGATTTCTGCAAGAAACTGCCTACCTTCAAGCGTAAGGAGTCCGATTTCGACGAATACTCGGCCTTTGAGGTCTTGACACCCGACAGGGATGACCTGGGCGGCATACTGGATTTCGTTTTTGTAGCGGACGATGAGCTCAGGACCCGTTATTCCGACGGCGTGAACAAGAGCAATCCCGTGATCGCCGAAGTCCTGCCGAAGGTCCATTTCATCGACCACAGGCGTAACGTTAAGGATATCCAGGACGAGATATTTACCGCAGAGTCCAAGAATGCCCTGAAGGGCGTCAGAGAAAACCTCTGCCTGAAGGACGAAGCCAGGCAGTGTACAGACTGCTTTAAGTGCATCGCCGAGATAAAAGAAAAGATGCCTGAGGATCTGTCGATCCTTGAGAGCATGAGACTGCTGGAATATAAGATACTGCAGGTTAATCTCGACAGCTTCATGGACAAGCTGAACAAGTTCTATGTGCGCAACAGCGGACGTCAGCAGGACCTGAAGTTTGTCATGAACCTGAACAACAAGGACCTGATAAAGCTCGACACGATAGTGCTGAACAGGGACCGTTACGGCGCCGACTCGATAAATACGCTTTCCGCAGGAGCGAAGAGTATATACATCCTTTCGCTGCTCGAGGCATATTCCGAGGAAAACAGCACCATGCCGTCCATCATCATGATCGAGGACCCCGAGATCTATCTCCATCCCTCGATGCAGAAGACGGCCAGCGAGATACTGTACAGACTGTCGAAGAAGAACCAGGTATTCTTCTCGACACACTCGCCGAACCTGATATTCAACTTTAATTCAAAGCAGATTAAACAAATTGTCCTCGATGAGGATTACAACAGCGTTATCAACGAGAACACCGATATTGACAAGATCCTCGACGATCTCGGATACTCTGCGAACGACCTGATGAATGTCAATTTCGTATTCATCGTCGAGGGCAAGCAGGACAGCTCAAGACTCCCCCTGCTGCTCAAAAAGTATTATTCCGAGGTTTACAACGAGGACGGCACGCTGCAGAGGATATCGATCGTTACGACGAACAGCTGCACGAACATCAAGACCTACGCAAACCTCAAATATATCAACCAGCTGTACTTAAAGGACCAGTTCCTGATGATCAGGGACAGCGACGGAAAGAACCCGGACACTCTGGTAAAGCAGCTCTGCAAGTATTACGACGACAGGGCGCTTGAGGACGTTAATTCGCTGCCGAGGATACAGCCGCGCAACATCCTGATCCTGAAGTATTACTCGTTCGAGAACTATTTCCTCAACCCCCAGGTCATGACCAAGATCGGCGTTATCGGGTACGAGGAGGAGTTCTACAACACGCTGTTCGAGAAGTACAAGGCATACCTGTATAAGCTCGCGAGCGCTAAGAATATGCGCCAGATGACCGGCCTCAATATACGCACAAAGGACGATCTAAAGAAGAACATCGAGACCTTCAAGATCTATATGCGCGGACATAACCTGTTTGATATCTTCTACGGCAGATACAAGGGAGAGAAGCAGACCGAGATCCTCGAAAAGTATATCGAGGTTGCTCCGAGATCCGATTTCGCCGACATCCTCAATGCCATCGACAGGTTCATCTATTTCATGAACCGCAGGATCGAGGATAAGGAAGAGACCGCCCAGAAGCCCGAGTACACCTATCAGAAGCACAAAAAGAAAAAGAAGTATAACCGCAACGGATACGATTATACTTCCAGATATAACAACAATAACAACAATAACAAAAATCAGAACAATAATAAGGACCGGCAGGACGGGCACAATAAGCAGCATACAAAGCAGCACGTGCAGTTCTCGCCGAAGACCGGTTCTTACCAGTCGTTCCAGGGCAGAAAGCACAAACGCAACTACTCAGACGACAGGGACGATGGTTATTCGGATCTTTCCGATTCTGTTCTTGATGACTGATGTAACAGTATATTCAACATTGTTTTCGGTAACCGATTCACCTTCCGCGGGGATATGCCCGAGGAGGTGGATCACGTGACCGGCAATCGAATCATAATCGTCGGAAGTGATATCTATTCCGACGGTTTCTTTTATGTCCTCGAGTTTGGTCTGACCCTTCACTTCATAGACCATATCCGAAACCTTATTGATCTCGTCTACCTCGTCCATATCATACTCATCCCTGATCTCGCCGACGATCTCTTCGAGCAGATCCTCGAGCGTTATCAGTCCGGCTGTGGCGCCGTATTCGTCGAGCACGATAGCGAGAGTGGTGTACTCTTTGCGCATGTCCGTCATGAGCTCACGCGTGGTTTTCTGCTCGTAGGTGTAATAAGGCTTACGCATGTAATCGGTGATCTTAAAAGGCTTTTTGCCGTCGTATTTGATGACGAGGTCCTTTGCCCAGATGATGCCGACGATATTGTCCTTGGTGTCCTTATATACGGGCATCCTCGAATACTGCTCGCTGCGGATGACCGAGAGCAGATCCTCATAGGAAATGTCATCGGGAACACAGGTCATATTGATCGCGGGCACCATAACGTCACGTGCAACGGTATCGCCGAAATCTACCACATTGTTGATCATTTCGCGCTCGTCGGACTCAAGTATGCCTTCCTCGTTGCTGACATCGACCATCGTGAGCAGCTCGCTCTCGGTGACCGCAGCGGCTTTCTCGTCGGAATCAACTCCGAACAGCTTTAATACGCCGCGGGAGAGTATGCTTACGATGAATGTTACGGGCGTGAGAACAGTCACGATCAGATTGATAAAAGGCGCGTATATGCCCGCCATTTTAACGGCTTTTTTCGAAGCGATGGTCTTGGGGGTGATCTCACCGAAGATAAGTATCAGCAGGGTCAGTATACCGGTAGCTATACCGATGGCGCGGCTGCCGAACAGATCGATCATCAAAGTGGTGGTAAGCGAAGACGCAACGATATTGACGAGATTGTTGCCTATCAATATGGTCGTAAGAAGCTTATCCGTATTGTCGAGCAGTGAAAGGATCAGCTTTGCGCGGTTCGATCCTTCGTCCGCGTCGGCACGGACACGCAGTTTATTTAAAGACATGAAAGCAGTCTCGGCCGAAGAGAAAAAGGCCGATAACAGCAGTAATATGACAAGGGTTATTAGTCGTCCCACGACGCCTGGTTCCAAAATGTTCACACTCCTTTATGATGTAATCCTGTTAATTATAGATATTATCGGCATAAAATGCAAGTTTCTTTAGGGGAGGGGAGCAGGCAAGGGAAGACAAGGGGGACGGTTAAATTTAAATTAAATATTGTGAGTTTTTTTAATTGAAAATCCATGAAAAAGAGAGTATGATAAATATCGGGTCTTTGGACCCCGATGACAGATCTCGGAAGGAGGTGGTTTTATGAGTACGGATAACGCAGGCAAACCAGGCATGGCCGATGTACCGCCACACGAACGTATCGTAAAACTTAATACCTCAAAGGAGATTTATCATGGAAGATCTTATGGAGAAGATGAGGGAACTCATCGAAAATAAGTCTTACAAGGAATTCCGTGAGCTCAGTGCCAAGATCAACGAGGCCGATATGGCTGCGCTGCTGGAGGAGCTCCCCCTTGACGAAGCACTGACATTCTTCAGGATACTGCCCAAGGACATGGCAGCGGATGTCTTTGCTTATTTCTCTATCGACGTACAGCAGGAACTGATCCTGAAGTTCTCACTCGGTGAGGCTGCAGGCATCATCGATAACCTGGACGTCGACGATGCGGCCGACCTGATCGACGAGATGCCTGCCAATGTTGTTACGAGGCTGCTCGCACAGACCAGCATCGAGACCAGACGTACCATCAACCAGCTGCTCAAATACCCCGACGATTCCGCCGGCAGTATAATGACCACCGAGTTTGAGGGTTTGAAGGCGCATCTGAAGGTTTCCGAGGCCATTGAGAAGATCCGAAAGGACGGTATCGACAAGGAAACGATCAACAACTGCTACGTGCTTGATGCGTCACGTAAGCTGATAGGTATCGTTACCCTGCGCACATTGCTGCTTTCCGATCCCGACGCGCTCATACGCGACATAATGACGGAAAACGTTATTTCCGTTAATACCCTTACGGACCAGGAGGAAGTAGCCCACGAGATACAGAAGTACGACTTCTCAGCTATGCCCGTTGTGGATTCCGAGGAAAGACTCGTCGGCATCATCACGGTCGATGATATCGTAGATATCCTCCAGCAGGAGGCTACCGAGGATATCGAAAAGATGGCGGCTATCTCGCCTTCTGACATGCCTTACTCAAAGACAGGCGTCTTCGAGACCTGGAAGAAGCGTATTCCCTGGCTGCTCTTACTGATGATCTCAGCCACATTTACCGGCATGATCATCTCAAAATACGAGGAGGCCTTAAGCGCCTGCCTTGTGCTTTCAACATTTATCCCGATGCTGATGGATACCGCCGGCAACAGCGGAAGCCAGGCTTCGGTTTCGATCATTCGTGCGCTTTCGCTCGATGAGATCGAGTTTTCGGATATCTGGAGAGTTCTCTGGAAAGAGATGCGTGTGTCTCTGCTGGTCGGTTCCACGCTTGCGGTCACCAACTTCGCAAAGCTCATGCTGATAGACAGAGTGGATGCCCCGATCGCATTTGTGGTATGCCTGACACTGGTTGTTACGGTATTCGTCGCGAAGCTGCTCGGATGCTCGCTGCCCATGGTCGTTAAAAAGTTCGGTTTTGACCCCGCGGTCACGGCCTCGCCTCTGATCACGACCATCGTCGACGCGCTGTCCATCCTGATCTACTTTAAATTCGCCGTTATGCTGCTCGGCATCGCAGTCTGAC
>JAEEGG010006707.1_pt1 | contig 26894 bp, 20 predicted proteins | sample 9134161 | NCBI WGS metagenome assembly JAEEGG01 (sample SAMN16246543, study PRJNA631951) | gut metagenome | biome: gut microbiome; feature: rumen; material: CR-attached | host: Bos | place: Iran: Karaj | collected 2018-10 | reverse complement strand
GGGTGTCAACTTCCTGTTGCTCGTCACGGGCTGCACACGGACGGTGAATATCGACCTCTGGAACTACTGGCACTTCGCCTTCATCGGTGCCGTGGCCTATTTCGTCATGGATCAGTCGTTGGCATGGGGCTACTTCGCTGCTATCGTCTGTTATATCATTACCTTGGTGATGGCCGACCTCACTGCCGATCGTTTCCAGGGCTATTACGACGATATGGATGGTATCTCCATCCCACAGCCGTTCTGCCAGAGCTTTACGGCTTTTGCCATCGCCATCAACTGGCTCCTCGACAAGATTCCCGGCTTCTCTAAGCTCGATATCGATGCCGAGGGCCTGAAGAAGAAGTTCGGTGTCCTCGGAGAACCCATCGTGCTGGGTGTCATCGTCGGTGCACTGATTGGTGCTGTTGCCCAGCTCGACATCAAGAAGGTGCTCTTCCTCGGTGTTACTATGGGTGCTGTCATGGAACTCATCCCCCGTATCACCAAGCTCTTCATCGATGGTCTGAAGCCCATCGCTGAGAAGACCCAGGAGGTTGTGAAGCGTAAGTTCAATGGCAAGAAGGTGTATATCGGCATGTCCCCGGCACTGGTCATCGGTCATCCTACCACCCTTGTCGCCTCACTCATCCTGATACCCCTGACTCTGCTGCTGGCCGTGGTCCTTCCCGGCAACGAGTTCCTGCCGCTGGCATCCCTGGCAGGTATGTTCTATATTTTCGTGATGATTCTGCCCTATACCAAGGGTAATGTCGTAAAGACGCTGATTATCGGACTCGTCGCCGTAGGCATCGGTCTCTGGTTTGTCACCGACATGGCTCCCGCCTTCACACAGGCCGCCCAGACGGTCTATGCCCAGACCAACGACCCTGCCGCCAAGATTCCCGAAGGCTTCGAGGCCGGTGCCCTCGACTTCGCCTCCTCCCTCTTCGGTTGGCTCATCTACAAGTGCGTGGCGTACCTGAAATACATCGGTGCCGCAGTCCTCACCCTCATCACAGTAGCCCTGGTGGTCTGGAACCGCCTCCGCATCGCTGCCTCTGAAAAGAATTCCAAGTAAAGAACCAGAAAGAAATATCTTTTTAGAAACGAAAATAGTTTTATAAGAAACGAATTATCCTAATTGATCCTAATTTTATCCACAAATTTTTCTAATAAATTTTGTAATTATTCTAATCATAATGACGAAGCAAGAGTATAAAGATATGTATGATGTCGTTGGCGCGGCTATGGAGGTTCACTCCGTATTGGGACATGGTATGGCCGAAGCAATCTATCAGGAGGCTCTTGCTGTAGAGATGAAAAAACGTGGAATGGATGCTGAACGTGAAAAGGAATTACGATTACAATATAAGGATGTAATTTTGGAAAAAACATATTTTGCCGACTTCTATTACAAGGGTATTATCATAGAGTTAAAATCAGTTGATGAAATAATCCCCATTCATCGCTCCCAATTGTTTAATTATATGCGTATTACCAACCAATACCGTGGTATATTGTTCAATTTTGGAGAAGAAAGCCTCTATACAGAACGCTACCTCTATCAGCCACAGTTCGATGATTTCGTAATGCTCAATCATGAAAATTACAAAAACTATATCACCGATAAGTAAAATATAATTAGTTGCTAATAATAAATTAGAATAATTCGTGGCTTAAATTAAATATAATTAGAATAATTCGTTTCTTAGAAAAAACAATCATTCGTGATCTAAATTAAATATAATTAGAATAATTCGTTTCCTTAAAAATAATCATTCGCTTCTTAAAATAATCAGAACAACAATTCGTTTCTAAACATAAAACAACAATATGAAAAAAACATTTCTTTTACTACTGCTTACGAGCAATTTGCTTTCCGCCTCCGCTCAGGAGCCCGATCGCTTCGTTGGTGTCCAGCACGTTCGTTTCCAGACCGCCTGCCACCCCGAGGATGTCAAGCACTACGACACGAAGACCCTTCGTGAGCGTTTCGTTATGGAGAAGGTCATGGCACCTGACTCCATCCTGCTCACCTACAGTCACTACGACCGTTTCATCTTCGGTGGTGCCATGCCTGTCACCAAGACCCTGAAACTCGAGAATTTCTGGGAACTGGGTCTCGATGTCGATAAGGACATCAAGGACAAGTACTTCCTCTACAACCGTGAGATCGGCATCGTCAACTGCGGTCTTGGCGAAGGTTTTGTCATCGTCGATGGCAAGGAGTATCCCCTCCAGCCCAAGGAGGCGCTGTATATCGGTCGTGGTCATCTGGGCAAGGACATGAAAGGCAACTCCCTCGACACCAACAAAGAGGTGCTGTTCCGTTCTAAGGATGCCTCCAAGCCTGCTAAGTTCTACCTGAACTCTGCCACTGCCCACCAGCATTTCAAGACCCAGTGGATCACCCTCGATGGTCGTAAGGGGTCGCTGAAGGCTGCCGTCTGGGGTCCTGTCGGTTCTTTGGAGGAGTGTAACAACCGTACCGTCTATAAGCTCATCGTCAACGATGTCCTCGAGGAAGGTCCCTGCCAGCTCCAGCTCGGTCTCACGCAGCTCAATCCTGGTGCTGCCTGGAACACGATGCCTCCTCACACCCATGGTCGCCGCATCGAGGCTTACTATTACTTCAACCTCCCCGAGACGCAGACCATCTCTCATATCATGGGTCAGCCTGAAGAGTCTCGTGTTGTCTGGCTCCACAACGAGCAGGCTATTATGTCTCCCGAGTGGTCCATGCACGCTGCTGCCGGCACCTACTACTACACCTTCATCTGGGGCATGGCTGGTGAGAACCTCTACTATAACGACAAGGACAACATTCCCGTCATCGATATCAAGTAAACGAATGTATGGCTAACAGAAACGAATCCAATATGTTTTTGAAACGAATCTCCGTAATTACTCGTAATTATTCATAATATTATTATGGTTAAATTATGGTCCATTATGGCAATTCGTTTCCTAAAATAATTATGGCTTATTACGGTAATTCGTTTCCAAAAAATATTATGAGTTATTATGGCAATTCGTTTCCTTAAATAATGATGGCTTATTACGGTAATTCGTTTCAAAAAAGAGATATTCGTTTCTAAATAAAACAGTATATAACCAAAATTGATTTCAAATATGAGCGCAGTACAAACCACCAAGATGTCCAATTTCCGTTGGGTCATCTGTGCGTTGCTCTTCCTGGCAACCACCGTTAACTACATGGACCGTCAGGTCCTGTCACTCACTTGGAAGGACTTCATTGCCGTTGACTTCCACTGGACCGATGCCCACTACGGCTATATCACCGGTCTCTTCTCGGCTTTCTATGCCATCGCTAACATCTTCGCGGGTAAGTTCATCGACTGGATGGGCACCAAGAAGGGTTACCTCATCGCTATCTTCGTATGGTCCACTGGTGCCGTGCTTCATGCCGGCTGTGGCTGGGCAACCATGCAGATTGAGGGCTACGAGAATATCGAGGCCCTGCGTCTGGTACAGGCTGGCAGCGATGCTGCCGTAGCCATTGCCACCATCTCTGTATGGCTGTTCCTCTCGTGCCGTATGATTCTTGCCGTCGGTGAGGCTGGTAACTTCCCCTCAGCCATCAAGGCTACCGCCGAGTATTTCCCCGCCAAGGACCGTGCCTTCGCCACCTCTATCTTCAATAGTGGTGCTTCTGTCGGTGCCCTCGCTGCTCCTGCTACTATTCCCCTGCTGGCTCGTGCCTGGGGTTGGGAGATGGCGTTCATCGTCATCGGTGTGCTGGGCTATGTATGGATGGCCCTGTGGATCTGGGCTTACGACAAGCCTCGCAAGAACAAGCACGTCAACCAGGCTGAGCTGAACTATATCGAGCAGGACATCGATCTGGCTGACGTTCAGAACCGTGCGGACCAGAAGGAAGAGGTTGCTATCCCCTTCTTCAAGTGTCTCACCTACAAGCAGACCTGGTCATTTATCGTGGGTAAGTTCATGACCGACGGTGTCTGGTGGTTCTTCCTCTTCTGGGCTCCCGCCTATTTCTCTGACCAGTATGGCTACACCTCCGACTCTGCCATGGGTATCGCCCTCATCTTCACGCTCTATGCCATCGTTACCATCCTCTCTATTGGTGGTGGCTACCTGCCGAAGATCTTTGTTGAGCGTCTGGGCATGAATCCTTATCTCGGTCGTATGCGTGCTATGCTCATCTTCGCCTGCTTCCCAGTGCTCGGTCTGTTGGCACAGCCTCTTGGTGCTTATAGCGCATGGTGGCCTGCCATCCTCATCGGTCTCCTTGGTGCTGGTCACCAGGCCTGGTCTGCCAACCTCTTCTCTACCGTGGGTGACATGTTCCCCAAGTCCACCATCGGTACCCTCGTAGGTCTTGGCACTGCTGTCGGTGGTCTGGGTTCTATGGCTATCAACTTCGGCTCTGGTGTCTTCTTCACCTGGGCAGAAGGGCAGGGTAGTGCCTTCTCCGTCATGGGCTTCGAGGGCAAGCCTGCCGCCTACATGGTAGTCTTCTCCTTCTGTGCTGTGGCCTACCTCATCGGCTGGTGCATCATGAAGGCCCTCGTTCCGAAGTACAAGCCCGTCGTCGCTGAGGACTAAGAAACAAATCTCCTGGTGATGTTTTAAGAAACGAATAATCCAGGTGTGTTTTGAGAAACGAATTATCCTAATTATAACGAATTTGACTCACGAATTATTCTAATTATTATTTCAAATCTTAATTAGTTAAATTTGTGGATCCAATTAAAGTCAATTAGGATAATTCGTTTCTTAAATATATTACGGTTTATTATGCTAATTCGTTTCTTTTTTGCGCCAATTTGTTTCCTTTATCTCTAAAAAAGCGTTAATTTTACACTTTCTTTTGGTGTGCGCACACAATGTACAAATCTCTTTGATTTTACATCTCTTAACAACTTTTATGGTAAAAACCCTTTGCTTTTTAGTTTCTTTTGCTTAACTTTGCCACCGCATTTCCTTAATAAGGATTAAAAAAAGACGTAAAAGCTAACATATTGATGGTGAAACCCCGTACCTTCAAATATATTTGGCTGTGTGTATTACTATTAGCACCATTGGCAATGAGAGCACAGGTCATGGACACAGGACATAAGGTTGACACCCTTTCCGGAGCGGAGAGGTTGTCCTTGCGTTCTAATGCTGTCGACTGGCTGCTTCTCGTTCCCAATATCGGTATAGAATACGACCTCGGCAGCACCAACTGGAACCGTTGGAGTGTAGGTCTTAACCTGCGCTACAACTGGCAGACCAGCCATACCTATAAGCCCGGCCTTGTCTATAATGTCGCCGAGGCTCGCCTGGAGGTCCGCAATTACTATCGCATCCGTGTCTTCGACGGACAATTCGTTGAACCTAAGAAACATATATGGGAACGCGTCGTGTCACCGCGACGGGCCGAGTCCAAACACCCCACCACCACTTATTATCGTGGAGCCTTTGTGGCTTACAACAACTACTCATTGAAATTTGGAACCGAGGGAAAGCAAGGAAATGCAATTATCGGTGGTGTTATGTGGGGTATGATTAAGCCGATGTATGAGTTCAGCAACGGCAATTCACTCGACCTTGAATTTGCGGCCAGTGCAGGTGTCGCCTATGCGAAGTACGACACCTACACACACGATCGTATGGACGATTGTTACCCCATCACAGCTACAGGCAAAACCACCATCATGCCTGTCATCAATGAGCTGCGTGTGGGCTTCGTCTATCGCTTTGGCAGTTACCCGATTACCAAGAAGTACCGCTGGCGTTACGATGTCGACCTCGAGTATCAGGAGCGTATGGATAGCACCATCCGTGCCACTCGTAATGCTATCGCCGCTAAGCAGCTGAGCGACTCTCTCTACGAGTCCATCAGCAAGGTATTCTGGGACCGTTACAACGAGCTGGCTAAGAAGAACAAGGCCCGTGCCGAGAAGCAGTCCGCTGCTGACAAGAAGGCTGCGGAGGCGAAGAAGGCTGCTGACAAGAAAGCCGCTGAAGCCAAGAAAGCCGCCGACAAGCAGGCCGCTGAAGAAAAGAAGAAGGCGGACAAGGAGGCTAAGCAAGCCGCTGCTGCGGAAGAGAAAGAAAAGAAGAAGGCCGCCAAGGCCGGCGCTGATGCCAGCGCCGCTCCCGCTGCTCCAGCGGCCGGCGGGTCTCCCGTCGGCACTGATGCCCCCGCCGACACCCCGCCTGCCGAGCAGCCAGCTCCCGCTCCCTCTGACGAGGGCGCTCCCGCTGCCCCCGCTAGCGCTGAAGAGCAGGCTCCTGCCGCTCCAGCGACCGACGGGTCTCCCGTCGGTTCCGAGTCCCCAACCGAACAAGAACAGAAGCATGAAGAATAGCGTCTATATACTCCTCACCGTTCTGGCACTGCTCGCCGCCTGTACCAAGGCCGAGCTCTGCGAAGAAGCACAGCACCCGCATCAGGCTGGTGTCCGCTTCGCCTTTGACTGGTCTGGAGTGAATAGCGACCCGCGTGCTGCCCTCCATGAGAAGGAGCCAGGCACTAAGGACTCTATGCTCGTCATTGCCAAGCGCATCATCGGCACCCGCATCACCGGTTGCCAGGTTGGTGCCAAGGACGGCAATGGCTACTACCTCTTCGATGGCTACGTTGGTGCACCCTCCATCCTGCCACCCACTGATGACGGCAGCGGTGATGATGATACCACTACTGATGACGGTGGCACCACTGATGATGGCGGAACCACTACTCCCGGCGATTCATCGCCGGGCTCCGACGGAGGCTCCGATGACTCTGGCATTACTGTCGGCGAGTCTCGCCGCGCTCTTGCTAACCGTGCTGCTCCCGCTGCTACTCCGGGCACCATCACCCAGCATACCGACCTCTTCCGCATCCAGCCAGGAACCTTCAAGTTCATTGCTGTCAACTGCGACAAGGAGGAGTTCGAGTATGACGAGCTCTACGATTATGTCGAGCACGGTGTTGGTAGTCCTGCTACCCTCCGTGACCTCTGCATCCGCTACAAGCTCTACCACTTCAATTCGCCCGAGTTGCACAACTACCTGCCCGACTGGCCCGACTACAATGTCTATGGTCCTAAGGACGAGTACGGCCTGCCCAGTGGCAAGATTTATCTCCAGCCCGACCTGATGCCTGTCTATTACGACAGCATCTCGCCGCTGGTCATTGATAAGAACACCGAGCAGTCGTTTACCTTCAAGCCGTCTATCCTGACCCAGAACATTGATATCTACTTCAATATCCATAAGGTCATCGACGGCGAGACCGGTACTCCCTTTGCCATCGATACCGTCTGTGCTGAGATTTCCGGTATCCCTTACCGCCTGAACCTCTCCAACGACTTCTTCGATGTCAAGAACACCGGTAAGATGCGCTTCGAGTGCTGGTCTGAGGATGCCTCTGGCAAACGTATCTACACCAAGGACACCGAGACCTCTACCGACCTGAGCTATCATGGCAACATCGATGTGCTCTCCATCGTCAACTCCGACAATGTCAATGCCTTCCGTGGTCCTGGCATCCTGCAGCTGATGATCAAGGTCAAGGGCCTGAAGACCATTCATGCCCGCATCAATCTCCACGAGACCATTGCCAAGGCGATGCTCTACAACTCCACCGATGACGGTCTCTGGGCTTACCGCCGCAAGGACCACGGTGTGCTGCGTGTCGAGACCGTCCTGGAAATCGATAAAACTGCCGTCCTTCCCTCCGACCATAGCGGCCTGGAGGTCTGGACCAACGCTGGCGAGGACGATATCCTCATTGATACATAAGAAATGAAAAGAACGCTATACATAGGACTACTGACGCTGACTGCTGCCTTACTGCTTACGGCATGCAGCTCTGAGTCGTACCCTGGTCTCTCTTACGAGGAAGGCGTGGAGGCAGAGAACCACGAGACCCTCAGTAACGACGATGCCGCGGGTACGCCCGTCCGTGTCTTCGTCAACGAGCAGACCTTCTTCTCGCTGGCTGGCGCCTCCTCGTCCCGTCAGAACGACATGACGCGTGGTGTAGGTTCTTTCCAGATCTGGAAGGATGAGGATCTTGCCACCAAGCTCTCCCAGCTCAGCGACGAGGAGAAGGCGCTCATCTCCCAGAAGTACAACCGCACCAATTTCTATATCTTTGCCTTCCGCGACAAGACCATGACGCAGCCCAACTACGATGCCCCTGACTTCCGTCGTTATAACCTCGTCAATCTTGAGGATCCCAACGGTCACGCTCCTGCTGCCAGTCTGGCGGACACCAAGGACCGCTGGCACTGTCTGGTCGATGGTCAGGACTACCATAAGGGTCTGCTGGGCAATCTGGAGATGGGTGCTACTGAGGATGCCGACATGTTCAAGCTCAAGACCCCATTCGACGAGAAGACCGGCGAGCGTAAGGTTATCTACTATCCCGACCGTGGTGATGTGGGCTACAACTTCTTCGCCTATAGCATTGGTGACGTCTCTCGCGACGACTTCTCCACCGAGGACCAGTCCGTCAATTGGGGCCAGTGCGACCGTCTGGAGGACCAGGTGGTCTATCGCAATTTCGAGGTTACCGGCTGTCAGGACATCATGGCAGGCTATGCACCGCCCATCGAGTATGCCCTCAACAATGTCCCCAACCTCACCGATACCGAGAAGGATCAGATCAAGGACTTCGGCTACTGCACCTTCGCTGCCCACCGTGGTGTGGACCCCATGATTAACCTGCACCACCAGATGACGCGTATCCGTTTCCGTGGCGCTGCCGGTGACGAGTCTGCCCATCACACTGCCATCCACTCCATCTATGTCAAGAGTTACAACAAGGGCGACTTCGTGGTGGCGCACCGCGATACCAACCAGGTAGGCTTCCACCCCTATACCACCTCTACCGACCTGTTGGGCGATGTCTATGTCCACGACAAGCCCGAACTCGTCTATGACACGGATGGTAAGGTCATCGACATTACTCCCGCTAAGATTCATGATACCGAGGGCCTCGATGAGGATGGCAACCCGCTCGTGGACCGCGACGATTCCTGGCATGTGGATTGGCTGGATCGTTATAATATATATGGTGACCCCACGCACCCGAGCACTGTTACGGCTAAGGTAGATCTTAGTGAGCGCCTGAAGGATGCCGTTACCTTTGGTGACGATTTGCTCTTGCCACCCAGTGACTCTGTCAACGTGTACATCAAGTCGTACTATCGCAATGTGGTAAAATACACTGAAGACCTCCCTGACGATCAGAAGAAGTACGACGTGCGCTCTTTTACCTCTCACTACGTCATCAAGGCTGCCGACATTGTGGCTCGCAATCCGAAGCTGGAGGATAAGTACCTTGACGACCGCCACTATGCTGCCACCGGTGAGAAGCGTTACATCTTCAAGCCTGGCTACTACTACACCATTACCCTTGTGGTCTATGGTCTCTCACCTATCAAGGTCTATGCCAACATTGATGCTTGGCAGGAAGGCGACCAAGATATCAATGTGGGTGAAGACGATTTCGATATAGGTTTCTAACCTAATTAATATATAGCGAGACTAAGAACAAAAATTATTAATTCACATTATTTATAACTTTTAAAACAAAACGCTTATGAAAAAGTTATTTCTTTTCGCAACAGTAGCAGCAGCGGGGCTGTTTGCAAGCTGTTCAAGCAGTGACGATGCCATCGCTGATGCTGGCACTGCTATTGAGAATGTTGATGGCGATAAGCAAGCCATCAAGGTAGGTATTGGCAATATGGTCGATACAGCTACTCGTGGTACCGGTACAGTCGGTGGTGTAGGTGATGGTTCCTCAGTTGCCAATGTTTGGGCAGGACAGCGCATCAATGTCTTCATGTTCAAACAGATTACTGCTACTAATCAGACACTAACCCTTGCTACTGAGAAGGATGCTAACAACGATGATGTTTCTATTTATGAAAACACGGTGATGATTACTCCGGGTTCTCCAGAAAACTTAATCACAAGTCCTAATAACGAGAGTACTGATGATGATGGCTCTGGTGAGGCTATGATAGAGGATGGCTCTATTAAGTACTATCCTTCTACTGGCAATTATGATTTCTTCGGATATCATGCAGATGATGCTGTTACAGGTGCAGTCGCTTCTGAAGGTGCAGCTGCAACTCTTAAAAAGTATGTTCCTTTTAAGATTGACGGTTCTCAAGACTTGATGTCTACAAAGGCTGCGTTGCTGGTGGAATATAATACTCCAGGTGATCCTACTTCTGGATTAGACCCAAATTGTCAAAAGTATAAAATGGATAATGCAACAGGTCATGAAACTGACTATTATTCTGCATACTCAGCCCGTAAGAAGGTACAACCCGCATTGACTTTTGACCACTTGCTGACTCGCCTTGCTTTTAAGATTAAGCCAGGTAATAAGGAAGCTGCAGGCTTTGGACAGGACTATATTATCAATAGTGTTAATAATCCTACTATTGATGCAGATACTTACAATAGTCTTTCGGCTACTGATAAGGCGTTGTTCGAGGAAGTTCCTGCATCAAATCCTGTAACTTATAAGTTTGTAGATGCTCCTACAACAGATTCTTATAAGAACTATTCAGCTGCTGTTCAGGCATTATTAACTGTTACCACATCAGACGGTCAGGATGCATCTCGTGCTGTGATGGTTAAGGAAATTAAGGTAAAGTCTAAGAATACAGGTAAATTGTATGTTGCATGGACAGCCCTTGATAACTCAATGGACCTGCACGCAAAGATTGATTGGAATGCTGCTACTGAGTGGTTGTCTCTTCAGGAGCGTCCACATGCTAAATTGAAGGCTGGTATGACTATTACAGCAGGTACTGATTATGACCTTGCAGATGAGCCTGCAGTTGTTACAGCATGGAAGGCAGCTATAGCTGCACTTGATACACAAAGTGCTACTTATGACGATGAGAAAGATGCGTTGGAAGCTAAAATAGCTAAGTTCTGGTCATCTGTTTCTGAGGATGTTTACAATATCCTGAGCAATAATGCCAGTGTAGGTAAGGAGAAATATGATGTTCTTACCAATACTAATCGTGCAAATGCCGATTTGGTAGCTCTGAATCCTGTTGCTGCACAGGCTAAGGATGGTACTACCTATGCCAATTATGGTACGACAGAAGCTTATGGTGCCAAGGAAGTATCTGTTGGTGAGGCTCTGTTGGTCGCTCCTAATGCATGGGATGCAACAGCAAATAACAATGCAGGTGCTTATACTGGCGAACCTCTTGAGATGGAGGTTACAGTTTCTCAGCGTGTTCCTACAGATTGGAATTATCCAACGAAACTGGAGAATGTAGAAATGAAGTACACTTTGCCAGTACCCCCTACAGCATATGATGCCAATAAGGCTGGTTCTGGTGCCTTCATGGCAAACTACTCTTATAATGTTATTCTTACTGTTTATGGCTACAACCGCATCGAGGTTCATACTGTAGTAAGTGCTTGGAATGCTGGTGGCAATCGTAATGTTGGTGGCGATGATGATCCTGCCGCTGAATGGGAAGAATGGACAGAAACTAACAATCAGAATCCATAACCCTCAACTGATGTTAAGTAAGAGAAACTAAGAATACAATATTATAACTTTTAAAACGAAACGATTATGAAAAAGATATTTCTTTTCGCAACAATAGCAGCAGCAGGGTTGTTTGCCAGTTGTTCAAGCACTGACGACACCATCGGCGATGCACAAAATGGCGGAATTGAGAGCATTGATGATAGTGCTCCTCAGGCAGTAAAAATTGGCATCGGCAATGTTGGTAGTATGGTTACCCGTGGTACTGGTACTGTAGGTGGTGTAACAGCCGCAACGGGTACTGATGACTTAGGCGGTATAGATGGTGTTGCCAATAAGTGGGCCGGCCAGAGTATTAATGTGTTCATGTTCAAGAAGGAACTTCCTGCAAATACAGACGATCTACCTGCCAACTATGTGACTTCTTTCACTTTCGCAAAAGATGGAAACAATAACGATCTTTATAACAACACGGAAATGATAACTCCGGGTTCAGCAGAAAACCTTATTCCTAATATGGGCGTGGGTGTAAATGTTAATGAAGGAGAAGCTATGATAAAGGGTGGTACCATCCAGTATTATCCACTGTCTGGTTACTATGATTTCTTCGGCTATCATCTTGATGACGCCCTCCCAACTACTGCTGATCCAGATGACTATGTTACAACGAATGGTGACAAGATGACTGTTCCATTTGCGATTGATGGTTCACAGGATTTGATGTCTACAAAGGCGGAATTGACAGCCCTACAGACTACTACTATGTCGGCTGCAACTCGTCCGGCTGACTATTATTCTGCATATTCTGCTCGTAGAGGTGTTCAGCCTTATTTGACCTTCAATCACTTGCTGACTCGCTTTGCATTCTTTGTAAAGGCTGGTAAAGAAAGTGCGGCAGGTTTGGTAGCTGCTCAGAATGGTGTTCAGACTCCAGTGACACCTGCAGAATACGGTAATATGACTGCTGCTGAACAGGGTCAATGTACTGAATCTTCATGGACTTTGTCTGGTACATCTATTGCAATAGCTAATGTTCAGACTTTGTCAGCTGAACTTCAGGCGTATTTCATTCTGAATGATAATAATACACCTGCCGATAATACAGATGATTTCTATGATTTTGATGGAACGAAGAATCCTATTACTGATGCTACTGTAAATACAGCATTATCAGCAGTTACGGGTGTGACCTCTACTGTTGCTGGTTACACATGGACCCATGATATTCCTGCACATCAGGACTTCGGAAAGGCTGTTAAGGTTACGAGCATTAAGGTGAAGTCTAAGTATACAGGTGATATGGCTGTTGCTTGGAAGGGCGCTGCTGCAAACTTGGCCGATGCAGATAAAATTGTTTGGAATACCTCTGGCAATGATGGTGGTGTTAAAGAATTGATTCTGAAAGCTCGTCCTTATGCAAAGCAAAAGGCTGGTACGACACTTACGCATGCTGACTTCCCCGATTTGAATAAGGAGTACAATGCACTTGATCCATTGGATGCACAGCTCGCTACTAAGCAAGCAGCAATTGATACTCGAGCTGCTGAACGTACAGAGATTACCGAGGCCATGTATGAGACGTTGGATGCAACTATTCAGCAAGGTGGCGCTAGCGAAAAGTTCCTGCTTATCGATGATAAGGTAGCCATGAACAAAAAGCTGGTGGCTCTTGATCCTACACCTGCTAAATGGGGTACAACAGAAGCTGAGTTGAACCCTGTTGGTGAGGCTTTGCTGGTTGGTCCTACAGACCAAGATGATTTGTCTTACTATCTGGAGGTTGAGGTGTCACAGGATTTACCAACGAACTGGAATCCTGCTCAGTCAATAGATAAGGAGCAGAAAGTTATCTCAAAGCTTAGACTTAAGGCTCCAGATGCTAATGGTTTCTTGCCAAACACCTCTTATAATATTATCTTGACGGTTTATAGTCTTGAGCGTATTGAGGTCATTGCAATCGTCACTCCTTGGGAACAGGCTGCTGATGACGTTAATGTTGGTGGCGACGAATAATTCTTTCGCCTAACGGCAACACTTTGATCCCTCCCACGAGGGTGGGAGGGATCTTATAAAAACTTCCTGAGCAGAAATGCAAAGGAGATAATATGAAAAGAACAAAAATTGAAACGATGAAGAAATACCTATTTTTCCTGAGCGCACTAAGCTTGTCGCTGTTCACGGCGTGCTCCTCGGAGGAAGACATCGCTACTGACACTGGGTTAACCCAGGCAGAGATAGATGCCGCCATTGTCGAGGCTAACCAAGACAGTGAGGTGAAGATCCGCTTGGGACTTGGCTCTCAGTCGAATTCAACCTCTACTACGCGTGCTCCATTGGAGTCTGATGCCAGCAAATTGTTTGAAACTCCCGCAGGTCAGTATCTGGGCATCTTCGCCCTGGCACAGACTGCGCAGTTAGGGCAAAACTCAACTCTGAAGCCGGGACAATCGGCAACAGGTGACATTGACTGGGCATCAACGACAGACAGTAAGTTGTACCATCTGATGGCACTTAACCAGCCTGCACGAGTGAAGATACTGCGTCATATTGATGATCCTGCAGACCCCAATTATCCAACTTATTTGGGTAATGTGCCTCTTGGTGATGATGTCAGTGAAGTACAATTCTTGAATCCCACCAATCTCACAGGTGATCCGGTATATCAATACTATCCCTATGGTAACTGGTATAACTACCATTTCTATGGTTACTATCCCAGACAGACCACGGGTATCACTATCCAGAAAAAGAAAGTGACTGTTGACTATACCATCAATGGTAGTCAGGATATCATTTATGCCAATGCAAGACCTACTGTTGGTAGTGTGGATGAGGGTTTCAATGCCAAGTATCTGCGAGACTTGCAGGACGCAAATGGTAATAATGATTTGTCTCATTTACCAAAGCTGGAACTGAAGCATAGACTGGCTCAGCTACGCTTCTGGGTGAAGTGTACATCTGCTACCTATACTACAGGTGGATATGGTGAGAATAATGGCGATAAGCTGTTCCAGATTCAGAATCTGAAGTTGACAAAGGTTCCTACCAAGTGGACACTGACTGTTGCAGACCGTGACAATCCTACTTCTACGTACAATGTGTCGACGAAAGAACCTGATGGAAGCGAAGGTAAGTTGACCCCAACAAGCACTACGCTCACGTTGGACAGCATTCGCGTTAAGCACATGAAGCTGGATAACTCTGGTGCAGTTGATACGTCATCAGATACTGATACCTTCAGCATCGCAAGTCCGGCGACTACGCGTATACATATTCCGCACACTACAGGTAATGATCAGGGTAAGCTGTTGGGATATGCTATGATTCCAACAACGACCATGATGACTGGTCTGACCATCACAGATCGTACAGATCCGACTATCCCTTATCTCGTTTTCACCATTTACCATGGTGCGAAGAAGACAGGTGATAATACCGATGATGGAAAGGGACAGGTGTACACCTCTGAGGAAATGGCTATCGAAGTGCCTTCTGGTGGCTTTGTAGCTGGCAAGGTGTACAATGTGGTGCTGAATATCCCACCGCCCGAGGAGATTCATATGCATGCTACCTTGGATACATGGGAAGTGGTTGATACGCCAATTCCTGTAGATGTTGATTAACCCCTGACAGGGGCCTGTCCCTTGTCATGTTTAAAAGAGATGAAGAAACTGAAGTACTTCGCAGGCTTTTGCCTCATAGCTATGCTGACAGCATGCTCCGCCACGGACGACGTCCGTGACGGGGCTGGTGCTGCCATGCAGAGCGGTGAGGATAGCCCGGCCAGCGGGGTACCTGTGGTACTGAGCGTCGCCTCTGGGTCTACCAACTCAGAGGTGACCCGCTCACCACTGGCTTCGGGAACAACCGCGAAGCATAATTTCGAAACTCCCGACGGTCAGTACCTTGGCATCTTCGCCCTGGCACAGACCAACACGCCGGCAGGGGGAGCGACAGGCTCTGTACCGACGGCAAACATTAAGTGGGACGGCTCCGTAGAAAACGCTCGCTTGCTATGGAACCAACCCGCCAAGGCTGATAGTACCAACCAATGGCAAGGACAAGTTCTGCAGGACTACTACACAGCCATCCACCTTCTGGACCCCGCATCTTTGGGCGGCACGCCCACGGAGGTCACCCCCACATACCCGCTGAACAGCTGGTATAACTATTATTTCTATGCTTACTATCCCCGCGTTGCCGACACGTCTATCCACGAGTCGAACAACGTGGTCACCGCCGACTACTCCCTCGACGGATCAAAAGACATTATCACGGGAATAGCCAAGCCCGCCACTAATCCCAACAACGGCTATTGCGGCAAATATTTCCGTACCATCAGAGAGTCTGGCAACGGTTCTCTGAGCCAATCCGATGTTCCACAATTGGCCCTAACTCACCATCTGGCGCAATTGCGCTTCTTCGTAAGGTCTAAAAATCAGGCCTATGGTCCTTTTAAAGTGAAAGACATTACATTGTTGGAAGTTCCTAGCGAATGGTCATTGATCGTCGCTGACAAGTCCAACGACAATAATAGAGGTACGCTGTCTCCTCGCACTGCAGGTACCACCGATATGCCCGTCCGTGAGATGACGATAGACAGCAATACTTCAAATATCATGACGTCGGCGAGTGATGAGCCCTATGACGGTTCTACCGATCCCTCGCTGACTACCACACCGAAGTTAGCTGGTTACGCCATGGTTCCCACTACAGCCATGATCAATGCTTACAATACGACGTATAACCGTGAATTTACTTATCAGGTGCAGCTGACCATACAGTCCAACGATGTAGATACCCTGCTGACGCGCACCATCACCACCAATACGACCTTTGAGCCAAGTCACGTATATAACATCATCATCAAGATTGACCAGTCTAGCATAGAGAGTGGCATCGATCCTGGTGTCGACTTCCGTGCCGTAGACCTTGGCCTTCCTAGTGGCATCCGCTGGGCCAGCGTGAACATTGGCGCAGAGACTGAGACAGAAAGGGGCTTGATGTTTACGTGGGGTTGTACGACGGGTTATAGCAGCGTCAATCCTCCTACTGACAACCAGAGCTTTGTCATAAACACGGATCCTTTATATAAATATACGAAACCACAAAGGTGGAAAAAGTATGGTCCCGATGCAAAGACAAGGCTTGAAGCTACGGACGATGCTGCAGTCCAACACACAGATTGGGGCTATGGCTGGCGTATGCCGACATTGGCAGAATATCAAGAATTGCTTGCCAATACCACGCACGAGTGGGTCGCTAACTATGAGGGGAGCGGCGTGTCAGGTATGTTGTTTACAAGTACCATTGCAGGTCATACAGACAAATCTATCTTTATGCCCGTTGCTGGTTATCGTACGGGAACGTCGTTTGCTGACTATAGTACAGCAGGCTACTATTGGTCATCGGACTTATATGCTTCTACTGGTTTTTATAATGCTTACCGGCTTATGTTTAACTCGTCTTCAGTGTCTGCGGACAATAATTCGTATTCTAGCCGTTGGCTTGGTTTGCTCATCCGTCCCGTCCTGCCAGCAGGCAAAACAGGCTTGGCTCCCAGCCAACCCTGACAAGGGGCTGTAAACACCTGGTAACTGAAAAATTGGGGTCTCTAACCTGAAGGTGTAGAGTGTGGCTTCGCAATCCAGATAATCTACTTTTCGTATCATTTCCTTTGTTAATTCCTTTCTTTTTGGTGAAATAATGAAAAAAACATCAAAATGTTTGGAGGTTATAAAATAATTACCTATATTTGCAGTATAAAACAAATATAATAATTAGATTATGCCAGAGATACTAAGAATGTTTGGAATGGAATGAATATTTTGGAGGGAGTGTGAAAAATGAAGATTTCTAAGATTTGGTTTGCAGACGACCGCATTTACGGTCTGACAGATGATGGACGTGAACTATGGCAGTCACTTCTCTATTACAAGAGATTGCGTAATGCCACAGACGAGGAGCGTGCCAACTATGAGATGGATGATGAGGGGATACACTGGTATGACCTTGATGAAGATGTCAGCTTTGAGAGTTTTGAGTATGATGACCCAGAGCCGACAGGCATCTCACGTATTTTCCTGTCTCATCCCGAGCTGAATGCTTCCGCGGTAGGTCGTCGTCTAGGCATCAGCCAAAGTTTAATGGCTCAATATATCAATGGTACTAAAAAGCCTTCGAAAGAGCGGGAGCGTCTTATCATGGATGAGATTCTCCTTATCAGTCAGGAGTTGCAAAGAATTTGTGCATAGAAGAAATTGGAAACACCAACTTCTTCCTGTTGATTTCGTGTCTACTGAAATGGTCTGGTACATTAGCGGAGTTTAGGCGTGTTTTTTGCATTTTAGCGGAGTTTAGACCTGTCTTTCTTGTATTTTAGCGGAGTTTAGACGTGTTTTTCTTGCATTTTAGCGGAGTTTTTAAATATAATTTGTATATTTGCAGTCGAAAAAACGTTTTCAATATGAGCAATTCAAGAACAATTACCATCAAAAACCCTTCTAGAAAACTGGAGGAACATATCCGCAAAATAGGCGTTCAGAAGTATTTGTGGATTGAAAAACTGTGCTCAGACGAAACCGAGCCTACCAAAACCATATTCGTCTGATGACAGAAGTTTATTCTCTATACTCGGAAAGTGGTGATGAGTATAAACTACAGTTTACAACAGACCGTAGTGGTATTATTGCTGACGATTTGTTAGACCAAATAAATGACCAAGGCATTGAGGTAGTTGAGGTTGGTTTGGCTCGTGTAAAAGGACAAAACATTACGAGCCACAAGGTACTTCGGCAGATAGAAGAGTGTATAGCTGACCTGATGAAACGAATGCCCAATGTAATTTTGAGTTACTTTTGTGACTTCATTCATCTTGTACCAAGCCATAAGAAGAGAATGACGGTTCAGGAATACCGTAGTCGAATGTTTTCTGCGATGTTTAAGAGATACGTTTCACAGCAGACAGAGATGGATGTGTGCGATGATGAGATTAAAATTAATGGCGTCGCTGAGCCATTCTTCTTCCATGTAATCTACCATAAGCATCATCGACATTATGCTGAGATGATAGCAGAAGGGCATATAAAAGACTTTGGAAAACCGGAAGAATAGCCAACCCTGTCAGAACTGCTCCCAGTCATGTTTTGTTGGGAAAGAAATTATGATAAATTAGGGGAAATTCGTTCCAGTGTTTAGGTCTTAACAAAAACCTGAAAAACTCCACTTATGATGGCTGTGACCTTCGGTCCAACGTCCTGTTCTTCCGGCCTTGTGCCTAAGCGCAAGCTCTTGCACAGTCCAGAAGACCACTACGGTTTTGTTCCAAAACTCAGCCATCATGGTGGCAAAAACCCCGCCCTTCGGGCTGAAAAACCGATATTACCTCGACCGAAGGTCAACTTTTTGAGGTTTTTGTTAATATCTGAAACTTAAATTAATTAAATTCGTGGATATAATTAAGGGCAATTAGGCTAATTCTTCGACCTAAAGGTACGAAGTGTGGCGTTGCATTCGTTTCTAAAATTATTACGGTTTATTCTCTGTAAGCAGAGTGTGGCGTTGCGAATTACGGGTTATTATGACAATTCGTTTCCTAAGAATTGATGTGGGGTGGGACACATGATTCTGTTTTTCCTTTGCGAAATTTGGAAGTTTGAAAAATATTACTTATCTTTGCAGCGAGAAACAAAGAAAGGAAAGATTATGACAACAACGATATCAATTCCTACAAGCGAATATAATCGTGCAAAGGCTTTTGCAGAAGAGCGTAATCTGAGTATCGATGAGCTTTTTGTTGTCCTTCTGGGGCAGTTGACTTCGGAAGCGGATGTCACGTGGGATTCGCACGACAACGATATCCAACCTTATACGAGTGAAGAATTGATGGCTCGTATTGATGAAGGAGAAGCACAGTTTGAGCGTGGAGAATACAAGACCCACGAGCAGTTGATGTCTGAGCTGAAGGAAGAATTCGTATGGCTGAAGTAATCTGGAATAAACAAGCAGAATTGGAGTGGCGCAAGAAACTGATTTATGGATTAGATGAATTCGGCCAAACCACTGCAATTCAGTTTGTTCATAGAACTAACTATATTGTTGATATTATCAGAAAACATCCCAAGGCGGGAATCCGTGAACCATTACTTAGGGGAAGGAGGAAGGTCTATAGATATTTTCATCTAGTAGGTTCACTCAAATTGTTGTATTATTATCTTGAGGCTTCTGATACCATCCGTATCATTGATATTTGGGATTCTCGAAGAGAACCCAATAAGCTTGCCAAGAGGGTGAGAGGTAAGTGATGGGATTCAATCTCTTTAATGGAAAAACAATAAAAAACTAGTTCGCTATTACCTCTTATAGTTGTCGTTTTCGCTATGGGTAAGGTTAAAATATTTTTCTGGTTTTAGTTTAAAAATTACGAGTAAAACAGGTAAATCTGCGCCATCCGCGTCATCTGCGAGAAACATGCTAATTGATTCTGAAATACTTTAGTAGTTCCTTGTACATATCTTGGGCTGTCAAGCAAGTATCTGTTAGATATCCATTGATGTGGCCCCATTCTCGCAGGCCTCTGTAGTAGAACATCTTTAGATCGTCTGTGATGATAAATGGAACGATATCATTTGCCAAACACTCCTTAAACATCAGTAGGCGACCTATGCGCCCATTGCCATCTTGGAAGGGATGAATCTGCTCAAAGCGTACGTGGAAATCGAGAATATCCTCGAGTGATTTAGGGCTCTTATGATTATACTCATCCAATAGTGCCTTCAACAGTTTGTGTACATCCTCTGGCACACATGTCTCCTGACCACCAACCTCATTTGGCAGACGCTTATAATCGCCTACGGCAAACCAATCTTTTCGACTATCAGAGGTCCCCGTTTTCAGCAACAAATGCAGATGCTTTACCAAGTTCTCTGTCATTTTGTCCTCTGTATGGTCGATGATATAGTCGATGCAACGGAAGTGGTTCACCGTCTCTACTACGTCGTCCACATTTACAGCAACGTCAGTAACGCCAATTGTGTTCGTTTCAAAGATGTATCTGGTCTGTTCGTGCGTCAACTTACTGCCTTCAATATGGTTTGAATTATAAGTAAGGTCAATTTGGGTTCGATGATAAATACCACCTTTTAGCTTCGAAGCCTTCTGCTCTCTGAGTGCTGCTAATAGGGGAGACAGTTTTTTCTTTTTATCACCACGTTTGGGTAATACGGCATCTGCAGGAATATTCCATGTCTTTCCTGTCAGGAAAGCACCCTCTATCTTCCCCTGAGCACAATAATTTCGAGCCGTACGCTCAGAAATACTATACTTTTCGGCAAACTTACAAACTGATATATACTCCATAATTTAACTCTATCGGCAAGTTTTATCTCCAATGATGCTGCAAATATACAACTTTTTGCCGATACCGGCAAGAAATACGATAAAAACTTTCTCTAAAACAACTTTTTGTTTAACATATAATTATCATCTTAACAAAAACCAGAAAAACTCCATTAAAGAGATTCTACTCCTATCAGAGTACTAATGGTATCAGTGCCAATCTTCCTTACAAGCAAGCTTGCAGATAAGATCTTCACTAATCCCGTTACCCTTTCAGGGAATCAATTTCTTTAATGGAAAAACAATAAAAAACTAGCTCTTACCTCTTATAGTTGTCGTTTTCGCTATGGGTAAGGTTAAAATATTTTTCTGGTTTTTGTTTAAAAATTACGAGTAAAACAGGTAAATCTGCGTTATCCGCGCCATCTGCGAGCTTTTGGCTCTTTATTTGTTAAAGAATGCTAATTATTGGTCATTTATTTGTAATTGTAAAGGAATAATGCCTATATTTGCAGTTATTAAGACCTGAAGCAATCAAATTGAAGAAAAATACGAAAAAAAGGACGAAAAGTGTAAGCAGAACGCTTCATACAACATTGTTCCACAACTATGTGGCATCAGTGTTCGCTCTTTTGATGTGCTTTTTCTCGTTGCCTGTCTCCGCTCAGGAAGGCGAAACGAAGTCCGCCGAACTGAATATTCTGTTCCCTGCAGGAAGCGTGGATGTGGACATGAGCTACATGGGTAATGCCCAGCGCTGGAACTCGTTTGAACAGGCTTTCCGAGCCAATTTCGGCAATAGGACGATTCCTAATCTGCGACTGGACATCTACTCCGGTGCATCGCCAGAAGGCATTCCTTCACGTAACAAATGGCTGGCAGAAAACCGTGGCCGTGCTGTGCGCCACCTGATACGCCAGCGCCTGGGAAATGGTATCCATAATATCGTCATTCATAATGAGGGAGCCCGCTGGGACGGTCTCTACGACCTGATACTTGCCAGCAATGAGTCGTGGAAGAATGAGGTGCTGAGCATCATCGCTGAGCCTGCCTCCACCAATGAGAACCAGCGCGACCCCCGCGAAACGAAGCTCCGCAGACTGCAAGGGGGTAGGGTGTGGACCGCTTTGGAACCCTATCTGGCACAGTTACGTACAGGTGCCAATGCCGTGCTTAGCTATGAAGGTAAGACGGATACGATAGTTCGCCGAGATACTGTGGTGATGGTGACCAACCGTCCCGTGGCGACTACCTTCATGCACGATACTATCTATAGCATGCAGCCTTATAGCCATAAGGTCAAGGTGAACCGTCGCGACAGCGTGACGGCCATCATGGTGCAGTATCCCGCTTGGGCCGTGAAATCCAACCTGTTGTTCTGGGCCTTCGGTGCTCCGAACATAGAGTGTGAAATCCCGTTGTGGCACGGCAACCAGTGGAGTCTTGAGGTGGAGATGATCTTCCCGTGGTTCGTATGGGGCAACAACACCCGTGCCCAGCAGCTGTTCAACCTCGGCGCTGAGATACGCTACTGGCTGGGCGACAGAACCATGCACCCCATGCTGCACGGCTTCCATATCGGTGCTGGACTGGCAACAGGTAAGTATGACTTGGAGATGAAGGAAAGTAAGGGTTATCAGGGTGAGTATATCAACCTGTATTTCAATATCGGCTACCAGTACCGCTGGAATGAGCACTGGGCACTGGATGCCAGCGTGGGCGTGGGTCTGCTGTCGAGCAAATACCGCAAGTATTACGGTAGTTCAATATACCCCGACGACCACTTGGAGGAGCATGACGACCACTTGATATGGAAAGAGAACGGTACTCTGTTGTGGCCGGGCATCTGTCATGCCGGTGTGACCCTCTCCTATATGTTTAATGCATGGCCCTTCCAGATTAAACCAATGAAACTGAATGGAAAATAAACAACGACATATCAGCATAGCCGGCCTTAGCATCGTGATGCTTATGGCACTGGTGCAGGTGTTCCTCACGGGATGCCGCCGCGACCTGTATGTCGTTGCCGAGCACCCCAAGCAGATAGAGTTGATTACCGACTGGTCGCTGGCCTCTCAGAAACCTGGCGGTATGACGTGGTGGTTTATCCGCAACGACCATAGCGGCTATAACCGCCATGAGACGACTGCAGCGGTGACCCATAGTTGGATAGGCGTGGCCCGTGGCAACTATACGGGTATCATCTTCGACTACTCACCGGCTGAGTACGGCCACATGAGTTTTGTCGATATGAATATGCCGGAGACGGCTCTGCTGCTGCTGAAACCAAATGAAGACCAGCCCAGAACCGATGCTGCCATCGTAGGCCGTGATGCTGTTCCTGAGGCCATGACCGATATCCCGCTCTATGCGGCTGGTGGCGAGACCTTTATGGCCTCCTATGCACCCGAGAATATCAATACCGCTACGCTGGAGGATGTCAACGTGCTGTCGGGCAGTGATGACGACTATATCCTCTATGACGACCGTGATAAGCAATCGGACGATGTGGAAGTCCAGACAATTTATGCCCGTCCGTCGTCAGCGATATGGAAAATCCGTGTCAACGTCCATGTGAAAGGTATTGACCGCCTGTACACCGTGCGTGGAAGTATTGCCGGACTCGCTGATGGCCTTTGGCTGGCATCAAAGCGTGCTACTGGAAGCCGTTGCCTGCAGATTCTGGACACTTGGAAGACGACTCTGCTGGAGGATACAGAAGGACGTATCGTCGCTGAACAGACCTGTATGGGACTGCCCGACGCGGAAATGCCGGCATCGCCCGTCTATGCTCGTGGTGGAGCACCACAGCCTGCCAGCGAACCTGTTCCCTATGACAAACTGCTGAGGCTGAACCTCAGTTTCCTGATGCGCGATAACAAGACCGTGGTGGACTATCACTACGACCTGGATGAAGAGAATATCACCGTCTATGAAGAACAGCGCCTCATTGTGGTGCGCATTCCTGCGGACTACCCAGGTATTCCCGATCTGCCGAAGGTTGATGCCGACGGCTCTACCGGCTTCGATGCCAGTGTCTCTGACTGGACAGAAGGCGGTCACTCTGATACGACATTCTAACAATAGAATAATAAATAACATATTACTAACAAATAAAACCCAAGAGCTATGAAAAAGAAACTCTATTTCCTGCTTGCAGCATCGGTGGCACTGTTCTCCGCATGCTCAAGTGATGATTTGTCAGAGGGTTCTTCAGCCAAGTCTTCGCAGATGGACGATACGGCTGTGAACTTTGGTGCCTATGTGAACCGAGGCATCACCCGTGCAGGTGCTGCCGGTACGCTGACTACTAATGGTGATGCTCCTGCAGTAAGTCTGCAGAATGTTGGTTTCGGTGTGTTCTCATACTATTCCGACAGTGAGTCGTACAGCGAGACCTCGAAGCCTAACTTCATGTACAACCAGCTGGTTAGCGTGAAGCCTAACGAGACAGACTGGTCTTACTCTCCTCTGAAGTACTGGCCTAACGAATTCGGTAAGAATGCTCGCAGTGAAGGTCAGGATCGTCTGACATTCTTCGCTTATGCTCCTTACGTGCAGGTGAATCCTTCTACAGGACGTGTCATCAAGCGTGAGGGCGACGGTGACAATGGTATCGTTGGACTGACCAGCAATACTACTTCTGGAGACCCCTATGTGAAGTATTATGTCGATATGGATCCCAAAAAGCGCGTTGACCTGTGCTGGGGTGTTGCCAAGTCGGCTTTTACCGCTTCTGTTGATGGTGATGCTCACAATCTGGTTAATGAGGGATGGCCTTATATCGATGTTGTGAAGCCTGATGTTGCTTCGAAAATTGATTTTGACTTCAGACATGCACTGGCTGCCGTGAGCGTGCAGATAGATACCGATGTCGATGTGGAGGGACATGATGCCAATGCTGCTGATGTAGATACCTATACTCGTATCTGGGTTCGTTCAGTGACCTTCGAGGGCTTCACTGACAAGGGTCGCCTGAACCTGAACTCTAATGTGGATCCGCAGAGTGCTGAGTCTGGTCCTCAGTGGTTTGACCTTACAACGGATTCACCAGTTGCCAGTGGTACCGTTACAGTCTATGACGGTCGTACCGATGGTAAGGAAGGTCGCGACAATGCTATTGCCAAGAAGGAGACTCCCGCTACGCTGAATGCTAAGATTATCCAGAGCGCTCCATACGATCAGACTGCTATTGCCAATGGTCTGACCATCAGCGACGATGTTCCTGGTGTTACCAAGGATGCTGTCAACCTCTTTGATGCAGCACTGAATGCTCCTGTCTATGTCATTCCTACTGATGACAACTTGAAGGTGACCATCGTTTACGATGTGGAGACCTACGATGCTAACCTCGCCACTTTCCTGTCTGACGGTGCTGTAAAGGGTAGCAGCGTGCAGAATACGATTGAGAAGGAGATTACCTTCCAGCCTGAACAGGGCGATGCCGTTACCAAGCTGGAGGCAGGTAAGAGTTATACTATTAGGCTGCATTTGGGTCTGACAAGTGTTAAGTTCGATGCTTCTGTTACAGACTGGGTTGATGATGTTACTTTCGATGTTGACCTGCCATTCAACTATGAAACACAGTACTATACACAAGCAGAGGCTGATGCTTACAATGCTACATTGGATGGCGCTGTAAGTGCAGGTGATCCCGTAAAAGACGGAAATGGTGATCCTGTATTGTACACAGCTGAGACTGCTGCCGCTTACAATGCAGCACTGGATGGTGCCGTACAGGCAGGCGATGTAAAGACTCCTGCTACTGATCCTCAGGTTGCTGATGCTGCTAGTGCAGCAGCCTATAATGCTACACTGGATGGTGCTGTACATTCAGGTGATGTTCAGACTCCGGCTACTAACCCTGATGTTGCTGATGCTGCAGCAGCAGCCGCTTACAATGCTACACTGGATGGTGCTGAGGATGGTACAGGTACTTATTATTCCTTCGAGGCTTTTGGAACGGAGGATCCGGGGCAGGCAACATTTAGTACTGGTAAGGTAAAACTTATTTCTCAGGAAGGAGAATATTCAGTCTTAAAGGTTATCACGAACTCCGTTGATGGATATACCAACAATCAATATGCTGTTCATGCTACTGATTTAGGTGCTGGTACCTTCGAGTTACTCACTGTTGATGGACACGTTTCTACAGGAATCTCTGTGAAGAATGTTGCCGCAGCAGCACTAACTAATGATGAGATTAACACCTACAATGCAGGTTTGGCAGGTGCAATCTCTGCAGGTGCTGATATTCCAGGAACAGGAACTCCCGCTGTCTTGTACAATGATGAAACCGCTGCTGCATACAATGCCACATTGCCTGGCGCAATCACTGCAGGTCAGAATATCCCAGGAACGGGTACTGCTGAAGAATTATATGATGAGGCCGGTGCTATAGAACACAATGCCGCATTGCCTGACGCTGTAGCTGCAGGCGATCCTGTACTGTATACAGCTGCTACTGCTGCTGCATACAACGAGCTGTTGCCTGGTGCAGTACATGCAGGAGATGTTAAGCAATAATCTAAGTGTGTGAAAAAAGAGGAACAATAACAACTAAAACAATAGAATTATGAAAAAGAATATTTTAAATTCAGTATTTGGACTGGCAGTAGCATCTTTGATGCTTGCTGCTTGCTCCAGCGCTGACGAGGTGGCAACAGCTCCTGCTGCTACTCCGGAGACCGGTGAGACCCCCATTAACTTCGGCGCATATATGAATCGTACTACCACCCGTGGTGGCTACGAGGGTGAGTTGACGACTCCTTTGCTGCAGGGGGCTGCTGATGGTTTCGGTGTGATGGCTTATTATACCGACAATCAGCCCTACAACCCTAATGCTATTCCTAACTTCATGTACAACCAGCAGGTTACCTATGATACGGACCACTGGACATACTCTCCTCTGAAGTATTGGCCCAACGAGTTTGGCGCAGCTGCTACGAGTACTGGTCTTGACCGTCTGTCGTTCTTTGCCTATGCTCCATATACTGAGGTAAATCCTGTTACAGGTTATGCTCTCACAAATCCAGAATATGGTATTATCGGAATGACACGTTCTACTGAAAACGGTTATCCT
>JAEEGG010006705.1_pt1 | contig 26903 bp, 24 predicted proteins | sample 9134161 | NCBI WGS metagenome assembly JAEEGG01 (sample SAMN16246543, study PRJNA631951) | gut metagenome | biome: gut microbiome; feature: rumen; material: CR-attached | host: Bos | place: Iran: Karaj | collected 2018-10 | reverse complement strand
TCTTCTTCAGCACACCCTCCACGACGTCCTGCTTGTACGTCGAGCCGTGGTCGACGAGGTGCTTGGCGAAGCCCTTCAGCGAGAGGGTGGTCTTGACGTCCACCTCAGGATAGTACTTGCCGAAGCCGGCGTTGTTCTGGTTCTTGTTCTTTCGGAGATTGATCCCCATTGCAATACTGTTCTTTGCCATTGTTGAAAAATTTTTTAGTTAAACATAAGCTTTCGTCCGTCGTCTGGCATTACCTTAGGTAACGTGCGTTGTTACTTTAGGTAACGGCCTGTCTTACCTTAGGTAACGTCGCGCGGAGCCCTTGGAGCCTTTCGACACTGCAAAATTACTAAACGTTGTGACCTCATTGTCCCACTTTGTCCGATAATCGTGATTTTTTTTTATTTTTTGCTCTTCCTCCCACGAACGCAGGATGATGTCGCGGTAGGGCGAGGCGTTCAGGGCCCGCTGATCCTGCAGTTCCGGCGGCAGGTCGATGCAGTAGTCTTCACAGATGTAGCGGACGACGTAAGGGGGCAGCTTCTGCGTCTTGGGTGTGACGCCGAGGCAGCTGAGGACCTCCCGTCGGGTGGCGAGGTAGCGTCGGAACGTTCGTGGGCTGACGCCGGCCAGACGGGCCAATGTGCTCTTGCTGATGAATCTGTTCTTGTCGTAGTAGTTTACCATTCTATCTGTTGTTGAAGTGATTTCGAGATGAGCCAGTTCGAGTGGTCGGCCTGTTCAAACAGGTACTGTACGACGTTGCCTGAGTCCGTCGTCTTCTCGCTGAAGCCCACGAAGCGGTGGCTGTCCTCGTCCATGCGGACGCAGCACTCGCCGACGCAGCCCAAGTGGCCGAAGCGCACCTTGCGGACATACACCATCGTACGCTTCTGCACGAAGTCGCGCTGCAGTATTTCCACCCATGTGGCTTTGTTGGCATAGTCCGAAGTGCCTGCAATGTCCCACATCTCCGGCACGTAGGCTACGCCGTCCTTCATCAGCGGCGGCTTGCGCGGGTGGGCCACCATCCATGTCAGCTGGTTCTCCACCTGTGCGAAGTCCACCACCTGCCCGATGATGTAGTTGGCACGTTCCAGTGGGTCGCCGCCCTTGGCCTGCGTCTGGTCCACCCAGTTGGCGGGGTCGATGATGGTCATGTCGGTGGCGAAGCGCAGGCGTATCTGCCGGGCAGCATCGAGGATGTCGTCGATGCCCTTGCAGCGGTTGGCGTCGATGACGTAGAAGTGGTCGGCCAGGAACGCCATAGCCTGGCGATAGGTCTCTTCGTCCACCGTCTCACGCGACAGGCGGCGTCCGATGAGCATCGTTGCCAGCTCGTGGTAGAGCAGCTTATAGGGATACTTCTCGGGCGAGTAGAGGCAGATGCGCCAGCCGTGCTCCACGGCCAAGGAGAGAGCCTTGAAGAGCGTGAACGTCGATTTGCCGCTGCCGGGGAACCCCGAGGTGACGCCGAAGTAGCCCTTCTCCAGCTTTTCTAAGCGTGCCAGCTGTTCCAGGTCGATGGTCACACCCTCGGGAATCATGCCCAGCTCGTAGTACTCATGCAGTCCGGGCTCCCACTGCTCCACCTGTATCTGACCCACGATGGGACTCCACTCGGCTGCCTCTATGCAGGTCTTGACGGCCTCCACACCGCCCTGCTGCAACACCTCGTTGGCATCCTTTGCCTGCCCCCATTCCACCACCCGGCAGCGGGCGGAGCCGAAGTAGCGCAGCAGTTTTTCACGGGCGCCGTTGCCCGCCTCGTCGTTGTCCACGGCGATGATGACCGTGTGCACACTGGCAAAGAGCGTGTCGCGGAAGGCATCGAACAGCTCCATGCGCGAGCTCGCCCCGTTGCCCAGCGACACCACCGCCTCGTAGCCTGCCTGCATACACGCCAGGGCGTCGTTGCGACCCTCGGTGATGATCATCGTGTCGTGACCCACCACCGAATTGACGTTCCACGGAATGGGGTCGCACCCTGCCTCCTGCGAAAAGCCCTTCTCCTTGTGCAACGGACGGTAGTGGACGTTGACGCAGCGCGCACCGTCGAACGTGGGGTAGGCGATGAATATCTCCTCACGTCCGTCCACCGTCCGCGGTATCCAGCGGATGCCCATGCGCCGCACCAGCTCCATCGGCAGACGGCGCTCCTTCTCGAAGTAGTCGATGACCGCCTGCGGGAAGTCGGTACGCAACAGCGAGAGGTCTATCGACTTCTGCTCCTTCGCCTTGTGACCGCTACGTTTCGGGGCGATGTGTGCGTCGTACCACGCCTCGGTCCAGAACCAGTTGCCGCAGTTGTAGCAAAAGCCCCACCCGTCGTCGGGATACACGGCGACGCATTTCTCCTTACGGTGTTCCACCTTCCTGGTGGCACTGCACAGCGGGCACTGACAGCGCAGCACGTTCTTGCTGTCCTTCTCGCGCCGCACCTGATGTGCCGACTTCAGGTCGGCATCATCCAACACATAATACTTACCATCAATTGTCCTCATACGCTTTCTTTTTTAAATTCTTCTGCCGGCACCCAGTCATGCTTCGCCTGACTATAGAACCAGTTGCGGTGGCGCTGCGGTGGTGCATCGTCCGGCAGCGGTTGCCCGTGCGACGCATAGCGCCGTCCGTCACGTATGGTCTCGAACTCGCTTTGCGGTCTGAGGGGCTGCGGGGAGTCAGAAAAACCAGCGTGCGTGTCGTCAAGACACACGCACTTTTTCTGTTTTTCTTTTTCTATATCTATTTCTATATCTTCCGCGTGCGTATTATATGTACGCGCGGGAGTCCTGCAACCTTGTCGCAACGAAGCAGTAATCTTGCCGTATTGTTGTTGCATCCAAAGGCTCGTAAACCGAGTGCCTTCGATGACGAACAAACCATAGTCTTCCACCACCCGTTTGACATCGCTGCGATGACGGTGACCCTCAAGGGCGATGACCGACAACTGACGACCGTTATAGACGCCCCAACCTCCCTCGCAATGCGACAAATAAAGGTTGATAGCCACGTAGAGACCTAATCCTGTGGCACCCTCCTCGGCATACATGTCAGCCACTTCCGGCTGCGTCAACATATTCCGGCTCAACTTCAAAAATCCATTACTTCTCATGTGTGCTTCTCAATATCTCATTTTCTCAATTTCTCAATTTCCATTGCTTGGTGTCGGTTCTTCGTCAGGTCGATGTGGCACGACACGTGTACCCACCACGTTTGTCCGTGGTGCTCAATGATGAGCTGGTCGTAGTCGGGCAGACTGTCACGCATCCATGCAAAGAGCACCCGTGCCATCTGCTGCTCGCTGGTGATGGAAAACGGCCAGTGCTGACGCGGCACCTGGATGTCGGCGGCAAAGCCCTCCATGTGCTGCGAGTTCGGCACGCCGCCTACGAGCTTGTTGAGCAGCGGACAGCGGTAGCCGCTGGTGACGCGCAACGGCAGGTTAAACCGTTGCCGCGTGGGTTCCAGGCAGCGCATGGTGAGGTTACGAAGCCGCTCGATGTGGCACTTCAACGGGATGTTAGGAATCTGATAGGCCTCGGCGGTGGCCGAGCGCAGGAACTCAGACAGCACAAAGTGCTCTGAGAACCGTTCTGAAAGGTCGATAGCTTTCATGACGTTTCTTACTCGTTTTTAGTTAATAAAAGTGTTGTTATGTTATTGATGACAAAGGTATAACAATCGTGAGTCGAATGCAAGGATATGCAAAGGAAAAAGTACCCGAAAAGGGTACTTTCTTACTTACTTCTGACTCTCCTCAGACCTGTATTGCTTCAGTTGTCGGTACAGCGTGGCGTAACTGTTGCTCAGGTTTGAATGTTCGCTGAGGTAATAGGCCAACTGACTGAGCGGGACAGCGAGCGCACCGGTTGCGGCGAGGTCAATTAGATGGTAATAGACGGTTTTAGAGTAGATGCGCTTCTTGTCAAACTCGAAATACGACAGTTGGAGGGCATCCACGCTGTCATCGACGCCCAACAAGTAGGGTCGCCACGACTCAATAACGGTTCTCAACTCTCCGTGGAAGTTCACACGGAACAACTCAGCCAGCGTCGTGCTGGCTGTCACAGTCTTTTTTTTGCCATAATGTTTAAATTTTATTACTATATAAAACACAAAAAAGCCCCACCGCCCGTAATGGAGGGTGAGGCTATGAAGTTGTTAAAATGTTCTTTATCTCAAGTCATCGTTGTCGTCCAGACCGTCGCCATCCCAGTTGAGGCCCTCGGTGGTACCCGTAAGACCATTAGCCGCAGGTCCCGCTTCTTGCAGATTTTCAGATTCTGCTTGCACTCGCCGGTGATGCGCAGCTCGTATTTCGTCATCCCTCAATTTCCTTTATCAAGTCATCCAGACTGTCGTACTTGTAGACGCGCCCCTGCTCTATATCTTCGATGGCGCGGTCCATGCTGGACTTCCTACGACGCTTCAGCGTGACGCTACTCACGCCACGTATCAGACTGATGGCCTGCTTAATCTGGTCAAGCATGGAAACATCCTCTATTGAAACTGTCAGTTGAGTCATAATTGCAATTATTATGATGAATTCGTGTGCAAAGGTACGAATTATATTTCATATTCCACACAATTTCAACGTTAAAAGAGTAAAAAGGACACGAAAAGATGTTTGATGGCTGATGTTTGATGGCTGATGGAAGAGGGAAGAGGGAAGAGGGAAGATGGAAGAGGGAAGATGGAAGAAATCTCAGTTAATGTCGGTTGATTGGTTATCGATTACCCATCGTTATCCATGAGAGTCATGAATTCGTCTAACTCATAGACAGGAATTTCGGAGGTGCCAAAGTCCTTCTTGTTGCGCGTCACGATGCAATCGGCATCAACGGTCTTAGCAGAGAAATGCTGCAAGGCATCCTCGAAATCGGTAAAATCGGAGTCGAGCGCCTCCCTTACCACAGAAGCATCTACCACAGTCGGCGTACACATCTGGCAGAGTAGGTCGATGCCTTCGAAAATGTCCTGCGGGCTCATCTTGCGCACCTCCATCAGATAACTGGCGGTACCGAGCGAGAGCGCCGAGCAGTAAAGTTCAATCTGTCCGAGGTCGCCCATGTTGAAAATGCGCATCACTTGGGGGAACCAGGGATAACGTTCACAGAGCAGGTCTATGACGATGTTTGCATCAACGAATACGCGCTTCATTTGAATTTCTCAGTTAGGTATTCGTAACGCAGGCTATCCACCTCCTCGTCAGTGGCGTACCAAGGGTTACCACGCTTGAAGCGCATAACTCTCGGAGTGAATTCTTCCGTCTCGGCAGCGATCTCAGTCTTAGCTGTAGATGTAGTCTGTTTTGAGGAAACTCGTCTGACAGGACGGGCGTGACGGCGTAGCCGACGTACGTAGTGCGATACGCTTTCCAGCATCTCGGCGCTCATTTGGTCAAGCTCCGCCACAATGGATGTTCTGAGTTCTACTGTTGTCATGACTAATGATGTTTAAAACGTTTCAAGTGCAAAGGTACGAATTTTTTCTTGTAATCTCCGCACATTCTTCTAAAAAAAAATGCTGCGTGAGCAAAAAAAGACACTGAGCACCGTTATTCTTGACCGTCGAATGTAATTTCGCGGCGTATCTTGCTGATGTATGATGGAAGATGGAAGATGGAAGATGGAAGATGGAAGAGGGAAGAGGGAAGATGGAAGAGGGAAGAGGTGCAAGATTCTTGAACGCGGACTTTCAAAATTAGCAAAATCACTTTCAAAATTAGCAATTAATGGCATTTCTTTTGGTGGTTTCGAAGATTTTTCATACTTTTGCAGGTCAAATAGCTAAAAAAGCAAATATTTAAATTACTAACAATGAGAAAGTTTTTCTATTGTCTTTGTGGTGCTGTCCTCATGTGCGGCTTCTGCGGGCACATGATGGCACAGGGAAACTTTTTCAAGAAATTGGGCGCCAAACTGGACTCCATGGCGGTCAAGGGTGTTGACCGTAACTATATCGATGCACCGGAGAGACCTTGGCAGGTTATCCTGAGAGGTAATGTGAACCAGACGATTGTGAGTATGCGGACAGAGGGAACGATAGCCGGTAAGGAATATAGTGCCAAGCCACATCTGAAGACGACGCCCTCGCAGTATCTGGGTCTGTGGGTAGGATACAGGGGCTATGGTCTGGGATACACGGTGAACGTCGGTGGCGACAAGGGTAGCAACCTGACGTTCGGTGCCACAGGCGGTTCCTATGGCATCAACGTACGCATCCGCTCGTTCGAGAACAGTAATCCTGACTTCAATCTGAACAGCGAGCTTCTGACGGAGGCAGAAATGGAAGCATGGAATAATGTAGAGATGACAGACCCCATCCGCGTGAGAACGGTCATCGCCGACGGATACTATATGTTCAACGGTAAGCGGTTCTCCTACTCTGCAGCCTACGACCAGTCGGCCATTCAGAAACGCTCGGCGGGTTCGCTGATGGCCGGATTCATGTACAACTATACACGTATCGACTATGCCTCAGACTCTAATGGCGACATGGTATACCTGATGGATGGACTGGGTAAGGTCAAGTTATGGCAAGGCAGTGTGGGCGTAGGCTATGCCTACAACTGGGTTCCTACCCGCGGTCTGCTCGTCAACGCCATGTTCATGCCCATGGTGACCTTTGTCAATAAACTCAAGGCCTACGGCTATACGACCAACATGTCGGAACTGATGGAAGACCCCACCTTCTGGGACAAGAATCTTTCCTTCGAAGAATGGGATGAATGGTACTATAGCCGTATACGTATAAGCCACGTGGGCGACAAGACATTCAACAGTGGTGTCAGCTTAGGTTTCGATGCCCGTATGTCGCTGACTTACAACTTCGAGCGCTTTTATCTCAACGCCTACGGACAGTTCAATAACATCCGTTATCATCATAACAACACCAACGGCTATCTGAACGACTGGTTCATCAACACCTCCATTGGTTTTAGATTTTAGCTAAAAATTTGGTGAATTGAAAAATATTGCTTACCTTTGCAACCCAGGTATTTAAAGAAATGATAAACAAGCAAGTATTATTAAGAACGGTTTACGTCTATGTGATTCCTTATGTCGTATTGCTCATCGCAATACTCGGGCTGATGTATGCATATCCGAAGCCAGAGCTTCACATGCTGCTCAACTCCCATCATACAAGTCTCCAGGATACTTTCTTCAAGTATTATAGCGTGTTGGCGGAATGGCCCTTGTATGTGCTGGCGCTGCTTCCCCTGTTGTGGAAGAAGACCAAGATCACCATCTTCTTTGTCATCTGTGAGGTGACGGGCGGTGCCATCCTGCAGATATTGAAACACATCATCAGCATGGATAGGCCTGTCAGTGTGTTCGAACATTACCACGACATGGTATTGCCTCTGGTGCAGGGTGTGACGATGTATCACAGCAATTCCTTCCCCTCAGGACACGCCTCTACGTTCTTTATGTTCTGTACTTGCCTTGTTATTATTCTGGCATATCACTATAGCCGAAAAGACAAACTCAGCAACATGAAGGCTCGGATACTGTTTTGTGGGGCGTTGCTGTTGCTGTTGGTGCTGGCTGCCATGGGTGCCTATTCTCGTGTCTATCTTTCACAGCACTTCCTGTCGGATGTGTGTGTGGGCAGTATCATCGGATTCACGACACCATTCCTGATGTTCTACCTATGCAGGGACAAGATTCTTAAACTGGGAAACGAGGAGAAAGGTTTTTAAGATATGAAGACAAGATTTTCAAAGGATGCCAAGATTTTTGACATTGGCATTAACGTTTAACTATAAATACAATGATGAAAAAGATCATGAATTGGGTGCTTGCCACTACCCTTATATGTGGCGTGAGTGTGCTGAACTCGTGTAAGGAGGCCAAACCTCAGCAGGACAATGCCGCTGCTACGGAGGTTCAGCAAGACAGCACTGCTGCCAAGGAAGTATCGAGCACCGAACTGATTCGTACCAGTCAAAGCTGGGACGGCGTAGAACTGCCCGACTACTTTCAGGGACGTCCCGAGCTGGTGGCGGTGAAGTATGTGTTCCCCGCCGGTCAGAAGCTGGGCTGGCACCACCATGTGGCCATGAACTACGGTGTGCTGGTACAGGGTGAACTAACCATCATCGGACTGGACGGTAAGACGAAGGTGGTGCATGAGGGCGAGGCCGTCGTAGAGATGGTAGGTACCGTCCATCACGGCGAGAACCGCGGCAAGAAGGACTGTATCCTCTATATGTTCTACCTCTCGCAGAAAGACCTGCCCCTGGCCGTGCAGCACCCGGACATCCCACTGGAATAGCATGCAGGCGAAAGCATCGCCTTTATGGTAACGGCGTCAACGGATAGATGATATTCACGATGACGATGTTGGCAGCGAGGATGATGATGTTCATGAGCAGACCGATGCGCATAAAATCGCTGAAGCGATAGCCACCAGGACCGTACACCAGCATGTGGGTGGGCGAGCCGATAGGTGTGGCGAAACTGCTGCTGACGCTAATCATCAGGGCAACGAGGAAGGGGAACGGTTCGTAGCCTAACTTCTCGGCAGCCTCATACATGATGGGGAAGAACATGGCACCGGCGGCAGTGTTGGAGATGAACTCCGTGATGAAGGTGCCGACGAAGCAGACCGCCGTCATCACCACGAGCGGGTTGGTGCCACAGACGTCGAGGATGCCATTGGCCAACCACTCGGCGATACCCGTCTTCTGGATGGCAAGGCCAAGGACGGCACTGCCGGCGAAGACCATGAGAATCTCCCAATTGATGGCTTTCATGGCCTGCTCAACATTACAGCAACGGAAGATGAGCATAGCGGCGGCGGCCAGGAAGGCAGACTGCAGCAGCGGTATGACACCGAATGCCGAGAGCGCTACCATCGCGATCATAATGGCTGTAGAGATCAATGTGCCGTATCCGATGTTAGGCACGTCAGCGGAATCGAAGAAGTGAAGGTCGTTCTTCAAAGTATTCGTATTGAAGTTGATATGCTTCGGACATACTAACAGCAACGTGTCGCCAGCCTGCAGCACCACGTTTCGCGGTGCCTCATTGATACGCTCACCGCGTCGGGCTACAGCTGCCAGCATCACATTGTTATCCTTCTCAAACGTACTGCCACCGATGGTCGTACCTATCAGACGGCTACCGAAGGTGATGTATGCCGTGTGCAATCGATAATCGTCTACCTCGTCAATAGAAAAGATATGGTGGTCGGCACTCACCAACTTGTGGGAAGACGCTATATCAATCAGCTCATCAATGCGTCCGGCATAGACCAGATGGTCACCACCCATGATAGGCTCGTCCTCCATGATGGGCAATGGCGTATCGTCGAAGTGATGCATCTCTATCAGACTACCGCCTTTGACATGAAAGAGCCCAGCCTCGCCCAACGTCTGTCCGATATAGGGATTGTCCGACGGAACCTGGAATTCCACGGTGTAGTCGCCAATCGATTCGAAGGCACTCTCAGAAGCCTTACGATCAGGTAGTAGTTTACGCATGGCGATAATCGACAGCACACCAACAACCAGACAGAACAGGCCAGGAATCGTCGTTGTCAGGATGTTCATAGCCTCGCCAGTCTTCTCCTCATAAAGTCCGCTAATAATCAGGTTAGGCGGCGTACCAATAAGGGTACAGACACCACCCATGCCTGAGGCATAGCTCAGGGGAATGAGCAGTTTCGAGGGCGATATCCCAAGCTTCTTAGCCCACATCTTAACGATGTTGACGAAGAGCGTGACTACCGTTGTATTACTGAGAAACGAGCTGAGGAAAGCTACAGGCAGCATCAGTCGTGTCACGGCTTTCGAGTAGCTGTTGGGCTGTCCGAGCAGGTTCTTCACTATCCACTGCAGAACGCCGGTATGTGTCAGTCCGGCTACCACCACGAAGAGTACGCCGACGGTAATGACCGACGTACCGCTGAAGCCCGAAAAGGCCTCCTTGGCATCGAGTACACCTGTCACGTAAAGTACGCCGATGGCACTGAGAAACACGAGGTCGCTGCGCAACTTGGTAAACAGCAGGACACTGAACATGCCCAGAACGGTGACAATGGTAATCCAGGCGTCAAGGCCGAAGCCTAAAAACATAAAAGAATCCATTTCCGAGTTTTAGTTATAGTATGGTATTGTATTGTTTATCGAACGACTTCGGTGAACTCCGCCTTGTTACTGCCGGTGTTGGGGACAGTGACATAGATGGTGGAGGTAGCTTCTGAGCCGTCGAAGCCGCGACTCTTGACAGTATATTTGTAATCTGTGCCCTCGTCAGTGGTGCGCTTGCCTACGGTCTGGGGCGTGCCGAGAGGGAACTGGTAGCTGGAGCAGGCAGCATCGAAGATGGCTTTGTCGGCCTCTGTCACGGGTTGCTGAGCGGAATAGTCGGGCAACTTGGCAATGGTACCCTTCTTATAGCCGTTCTCTATCAGGAAACGGTTCAGTTCCTTGGCTGCTGAAGCCACTCTGGCGGTACGCACACCATAGCCCGGTTTGATATTTGCCTTGGGCAGCGCCTTCTTCAGGTTGTCCGTCGATGTGTTCAGACCACCACTGCCGAAGGTGCAGAAAGGAACGACGGTCTTGCCGTCGAAGTCGTTGCTCTTGACGAGTGTCACGATAGGATTGGCGTAGGTGCCAAACCAGATGGGATAGCCCAGGAAGATGATGTCGTACTTCGACAATTTCGATTTCAGGGCCTTGAGAGCAGGCCAGTTGCCACTCTGCATCTCACGCTGTCCGCGTTGAATAGTCGCCTGAAAGTCGCCAGAATAGGGTTCTACGGCCTCGATGCCTTCAATATCGGCACCAAGCTGTTTCTGTAATTCCTGAGCGACGGTCTTTGTCGTTCCTGTTTCTGAATAGTAAAGCACGAGCACTTTCTGTGCCGATGCTGTTGTCATGCAAGCCATCATTGCCAATAATACAAAAATCTTTTTCATACGTTATAGGTTTTGATGGTGCAAATTTACACATTCTTCTTCTTATTTGCAATTTTTTGTGCTAATATATTTAATATGCTTGTTCATGAACACCCTTAACCGCTCTACCTGAGGGGTCGTTCATGCCCTTGAAAGCGGCATCCCACTCGAGGGCGATGGCTGTGGAACAAGCCACGCTGGCCTCCGACGGAACACTCTTGGCGGCACTGTCGCTGGGGAAGTGCTCGGCAAAGATGCTGCGATAGTAGTACTCTTCCTTGTTCTTTGGCGGGTTGATGGGGAAACGTTCGGCGGCGTGGGCCATCTGCTCATCGGTGACAGCCTCGGCGGTAATCTGTTTCAGGGTGTCAATCCAGGAATAGCCGACGCCGTCGCTGAACTGCTCCTTCTGTCGCCAAGCTACCTCTTTGGGAAGCATATCGGCAAAGGCCTCGCGGACAATCTTCTTCTCCATCGTTGTGCCTGGACACATCTTGGCTTCGGGATTGGTGCGCATGGCGACATCGAGGAACTCCTTGTCGAGGAAGGGCACGCGGCCCTCTACGCCCCAAGCCGAAAGGCTCTTGTTGGCACGCAGGCAGTCGTACATATACAGTTTGCTGAGCTTGCGCACGGTTTCGTCGTGGAAGTCCTTGGCTGTCGGTGCCTTGTGGAAGTAGAGATAACCGCCGAAAATCTCGTCGGCACCCTCACCGCTGAGCACCATCTTGATACCCATCGACTTGATGACGCGGGCCAGCAGGTACATGGGCGTGGAGGCACGGACGGTGGTGACGTCGTAGGTCTCGATGAAATAGATGACGTCGCGGATGGCATCGAGACCCTCCTGGATGGTGTAGTTGATTTCATGATGCACGGTGCCGATATGGTCGGCCACGAGTTTGGCTTTGGCCAAGTCTGGCGCGCCTTTCAGACCCACGGCAAACGAGTGCAAACGGGGCCAATAGGCCTTGGTCTTGGAATCGTCTTCAATACGCATCTCGGAATATTTCTCAGCGATGGCGGAAATGACGGAAGAGTCCAAACCGCCTGAGAGCAGCACACCATAAGGCACGTCGGACATCAGCTGGCGCTTGACGGCACCCTCCAATGCATCATGGATGGCCTCGACGCTGGCAGGATTATCCTTCACGGCATCATAGTGCATCCAGTCGCGACGATAGTACCATTTCTGACCCGGGTCAACACTCCAGTAGTAATGACCAGGCAGGAACGGCTCGTAGCGTTCACACTGCCCTTCGAGGGCCTTCAGTTCCGAGGCCACATACACCGTGCCGTCGCTGTCGTAGCCTATATAAAGAGGTATAACGCCGATGGGGTCGCGGGCAATGAGGAACTCGTTGCGCTCCTCATCGTAGAGCACGAAGGCAAAGATGCCGCTGAGGTCCTCGAGGAAATCGATACCCTTTTCGCGATACAATGCCAAGATGACTTCGCAGTCAGAGCCTGTCTGGAACTCATACTGTCCGGCAAAACGGCGACGGATTTCCTGATGATTATAGATCTCGCCATTCACCGCCAGCACTTGCTTGCGGTCGGGCGAGTATAGGGGCTGTCCGCCTGATTCCGGGTCAACGATGCTCAGTCGTTCGTGAGCCAGGATAGCGCTGCCGCCACAGTATATTCCACTCCAGTCTGGTCCGCGGTGACGGATCTTCTGACTCATCTTCAAAGCCTTTTCACGCAACGCATGCGTTTGCTCTTGAACATTTAGTATAGCTACAATTCCACACATAATATCATTTACAATTTACGATTTGACTTTTTTACCTTCTTACCTTTTTACTTCTTTTCTTTTTCCCTGATATGTTCCTCATACTCTGCCAACTCGCGCTCGCCGATTTGTGCCAGGCCATAGTGCTCGTCATGCTGCGAGAAGTCGAGGCCCACCTTTTCACTATACTCCGATACGCGCATGGGGATGAGGCTGTCAATGAGCTTGTAACCTAACCAGCTCATGACGAAGGTATAGATAAACACGATGACGATGGCCAGGAGATGATAGAGGAAAATCACAAAGCCATCCCATGTGCCGGCAATGAGTCCCTCCTGGATGAAGATACCCGTCAGCACGGTGCCGAAGATACCGCCCGTGCCGTGTGTCGGGAACACATCGAGGGCATCGTCGATGCTGGTATGTGAGCGCCAATAGACGGCGACGTTACAGATAAGGGTGATGACGAAAGCAATAAAGATGCTCTGGCCCACGGTGACGTAACCAGCCGATGGTGTGATGGCTACAAGACCGACCACACAGCCCACGGCAGCGCCCATAGCTGAAGGCTTACGACCACGTAAGCAGTCGAAGAAGATCCACGTCATCATGGCTGTCGCCGATGCGGTATTGGTGTTTAAAAAGGCTTTGATGGCTTGTCCGTCGGCATGTAGCGATGAGCCTGCGTTGAAGCCAAACCAACCGAGCCACAGCATGGCGGCTCCCAGAAGTACAAAGGGGATGTTGGCGGGCTCGCTTTTACGGGTCTCGGCCTTGCGACGGCCCAGATAGATAGCACCAGCCAATGCCGCCACGCCGCTCGATGCATGTACCACGATACCGCCAGCGAAGTCGATGACGCCCCACTTCATGAACAATCCCTCAGGGTGCCACGTCATGTGGGCCAACGGACAGTAGATGATGAAGAAGAAGAACATCATGAAGAACATATACGCCGAGAAACGTACGCGCTCAGCAAACGAACCCGTAATCAGCGACGGGGTGATGATGGCGAACTTCATCTGGAAGAGGGCGAACAAAGCCAATGGAATGGTTGCACCACCTAATATATTTCCCGCGGGTGTGGTATAGACCTCAGCACCAACATTCTGAAACATCAGGAACGTCAGCGGATTGCCAATCACGCCGCCGATGTCGTCGCCGAAGCACAGTGAGAAACCGACGACTACCCACAGCACAGAGATCAGTCCCATAGCGATGAACGACTGCAACATCGTCGAGATGACATTCTTGGCACCCACCATACCGCCATAGAAGAACGACAGTCCGGGGGTCATCATCAATACGAAAATAGTGGCGGTAATCAACCATGCCACATCGGCAGCGGAAATTACCGACCAGTCACACTCGAAGGACGGCTCTCCAACCGCCAGCCCTGCAACGGCTATCAGTGTCATGGCCGTCATCAGGATAATCCATCTTTTCTTTACCTTCATTACCTTTTTACCTTTTGATTATTTTTTGTGCAAAGGTATAACAAAAAGTCAGGAAACTAATAAATCTCCTGGCTTTTTGTTTGTTAAACGCCTTATAAAATGACATTATGTAAAGCGATTAATAGTAAATCCTATCAATTTGCTTAACTTTTGACTCAATTCTGCGTCACATTGTTACAAAACGTCATTATAGGTAAGACAGATACAGGTAGTTGGTCTGTGCGGGATACTCGGCAGCAAGGGTGTCAATCTGGTTGACGGTAGGTACGAGACCGAGCATTTTGCGCCATTTACGAATGGTGAGACCAGCCTGTTCCATCTTCATGCGGTGCTCCAAACCAACGGCACGACCTATTTGGAAGTCGCTGAAGCCATAGACCTTGGCGGCATGCAACAGCAGGGCGACATCAGGTGACTGCAGGTACTCCTTGAACTCGCTGGGTTCCATGAACTCGGAGATTTCGGAGAGGTGAGCGTATTCATGTAGCTGTTGGTCGATATCCACGATGTGCTTCAGCTTCTGCAGGAACCAGCGGTCAATCTTTGTCAACTGATGAATCTGCTCAACGCTATAACCCATCTGCAGGGCCTTCGACACCACGAAGACACGCATGTCGGTAGGCTCGTGCAGCGAGGTGGCAATGTCCGCAATCTTGATTTCATGATTCTCCACGAAACCGTGCATGCCTTGGCCAATCATACGAAGGCCCTTCTGCAGGGCTTCCTCGAAGGTACGACCGATGGCCATCACCTCACCCACCGACTTCATTGATGAGCCCAGCTGACGCTTGACACCGTGGAACTTGGTAAGGTCCCAACGCGGAATCTTAACGACCACATAGTCGAGAGCGGGCTCGAAGAAGGCGCTGGTGGTCTTCGTCACCGAGTTCTTCAGGTCGAAGAGGCCGTAGCCGAGACCCAGTTTGGCAGCAACGAACGCCAAGGGATAGCCGGTAGCCTTACTGGCAAGGGCCGACGAACGCGACAGACGGGCGTTGACCTCGATGACGCGATAGTCCTCGCTGTTGGGGTCGAGGGCATACTGCACGTTACACTCACCTACGATGCCAATATGGCGGATAATCTTGATGGCGAGGGCACGCAGCTTGTGGTATTCGCTGTTGGTCAGCGTCTGACTGGGAGCAACAACGATCGACTCACCCGTATGGATGCCGAGGGGGTCGAAGTTCTCCATGTTACAAACGGTGATGCAGTTGTCGTATTGGTCGCGCACCACCTCGTACTCTATCTCCTTCCAGCCTTTCAACGACTTCTCCACCAATACCTGCGGCGAGAACGAGAAGGCTTCCTCGGCCTGCGCCAGGAGTTGTTCCTCGTTGTCGCAGAAGCCAGAACCCAGACCGCCGAGGGCGTAGGCAGCACGAAGAATGACTGGGAATCCTAATTCATGGGCAGCCTTCTGTACCTCCTCAACAGTAGAGCAGGCCTCACTCTTGATGGTCTTCACATCTATCTCGTCGAGTTTCTTCACGAAGAGGTCGCGGTCCTCAGTATCGATAATGGCCTGTACGGGAGTACCCAGCACCTTGACGCCATACTTCTCCAGGATGCCCTTTTCGTAAAGTTCTACACCACAGTTCAGCGCCGTCTGACCACCGAACGACAGCAGGATGCCGTCAGGACGCTCTTTCTCGATGACGCGCTCCACAAACTCGGGCGTCACGGGTTGGAAATACACGGTGTCAGCGACATCCTTCGAGGTCTGCACCGTTGCAATATTGGGGTTAATCAGCACCGAATGAATACCCTCTTCCTTCAGCGCCTTCAATGCCTGTGCACCGCTATAGTCGAACTCACCGGCTTGTCCAATCTTCAGGGCACCAGAGCCCAAAAGCAGCACTTTTTTGATAGGGGCATGGGGCATGGAGCAAGGAGCAAGAGGTTTGTCTGATCTCGGAGTAATCTCCTGCTCCTTGCTCCCTGCTCCTTGCTCCTCATTATTCAGCATCTTTACGAATTCATCAAACAAAAACTCTGTGTCCACAGGTCCTGAGCAAGCCTCGGGGTGGAACTGGGCCGACATCCAGGGGTTCGTCTTGTGGCGGATACCCTCGTTAGAGCCATCGTTCATATTCACGAAGAGCGGTTCCCAGTCGGCAGGTAGCGTCTTGTCGTCAACAGCATAACCGTGGTTCTGCGACGTGATGAAGCAGCGTGTGGTACCCACCTGCTGAACAGGTTGGTTGTGCGAGCGGTGACCATACTTCAGCTTGTAGGTATTCGCTCCTGCGGCACGTGCCAAGAGTTGGTTACCGAGACAGATACCCATGCAAGGTTTCACCTCCGGGTTATTGAGGAACGTGCGGATATGTGCCACCGTCTTCTCGCAATGCTCAGGGTCGCCAGGACCGTTGGCTAGGAAAAGTCCGTCAAACTCCAACTCGTTGAAGTCGTAGTCCCAAGGCACACGCACCACCTCAATGCCGCGACGGATGAGACAGCGGATGATGTTTGCTTTGACACCGCAATCCACGAGCACGACTCGTGGAAGTGTAGAGTATAGAGTGTAGAGTGTAGAGTTTGCTGCCGCCGTGGGTTTGTATGTGATGACCTCCTTGCAGCTGACCTTCTCCACCCAGTTGACGGAGCCGTAGTCTTCGGTTGTGTTCGTCGCTGTGGCACAGCGACATACTGCCCCCTCAATCTCAATTCGCCCCATCATCACACCATGTTCGCGCAGCACCTTTGTCAGGCGGCGTGTGTCGATGCCCGTAATGCCTGGCACTTTTTCGCGTTTCAGCCAACTGGCCAACGACTCTTTGGCGTTCCAGTGCGAATACTGCTCACTATAGTCTGCCACGACGAGTGCTTTGGCGTGGATGCGGTCGCTCTCCATAAACAGCGGCAGACCGTCGGCACCGTTGCCAGTATCAGGCACACCGTAGTTGCCTATCAGCGGGAATGTCGTCACCAGTATCTGACCCGCATAGCTGGGGTCTGTCAGACTCTCCGGATAGCCCGACATGGCGGTATTGAATACGACTTCTCCGACACAAATGTCGGAGTGTGGCCCCCTGCCAGAAGGCCTCCCCCCGTTTGGTCGGGGGGCTCCTGCATATCCGAACGACCAGCCACAGAACGTCGTGCCATCTTCGAGGATTAATCTTGCTTGTCTCTTCATATTTTATTTTAATTTCTGATCTACATAATTAACAAACGCTTGATTCACCAATTTATTGCCACCTGGTGTAGGATAATGGCCGGTAAAATACCAGTCGCCTGGATGGTTGGGACATGCCTCGTGCAATCCCTCGATGCTCTGGAACACCAGTTCGATGGGGGCCTGCATATCGGTTGGGCGCAGCATCTCGACGATTTTCTGATTGATATCGTCGACGGTGAAAGGCTCATAGACGGCACGTACACAGTTCTGCATCTGCTCTTTAGGTTTGGCCAGTTCACGCTTGCAAGCCAGATAGGTGTCGTTCACCAACTGCCATAGGCCGCGTTCCTCGATGAGCGCCATGGTGGCGCGGAAGGCACAAAACTCCTCCAGACGGGCCATATCAATGCCGTAGTAGTCGGGGTAGCGTATCTGGGGCGAACTGCTGACCATCACAATCTTCTTGGGGTGCAGACGGTCGAGAATCTTGAAGATACTCTCTCTTAATGTCGTACCGCGAACAATGCTATCGTCGATGATAACGAGGTTGTCTTCGTTGGGGCGCAACGAGCCGTAGCTGATGTCATAGACGTGGGCAGCGAGGTCGTTACGCTCTGAGTTGTCAGCAATGAACGTGCGCATCTTAATGTCCTTCCAGACGACCTTCTCCGTGCGGACGTTATAGCCCTGCTGGCGGAAACCGTCGGTCATGCCGTAGTAGGCAACCTCGGCGGTATTGGGGATATACGAGAATACCGTGTTGGCGACGTCGCCATCGATGGCTTTGAGGATGGCGGGTGTCAGTTGCTCACCCAGTCGTTTGCGTTCCTGGTAGATGTCACGATCGGAACCGCGACTGAAATAGATACGCTCAAAGGAACAGGCGCTCAGTTGTTGGGCAGGCATAATCTGCTCCAAATGGCTCTCACCGTTTTTGCGGACGATAAGTGCCTGACCGGGGGTCAACTCACGGATGTCTTCGGCTTGCAGGTCGAAGGTAGTCTGCAACACGGGACGTTCACTGGCCAGTGCGATGATCTCGTCGTCCTGATACCAGAACGCAGGGCGGATACCCCATGGGTCGCGCACGCTGAACATCTCGCCAGAGCCCGTCAGACCGCACATCACATAGCCGCCGTCGTAGTGGCACATGGTCTTTTTCAGTACGTTGGCCATCTCCACGTGGTTGTCGATATAGTCCGTGATGGCGGTACCCTGTAATCCTTGTTCCTTGGCTTCAGCAAACAGGCGTTCCACCTCGCGATCCAGACGATGGCCCATCAGTTCCAGTGTGATGTATGAGTCGCCATAGATACGTGGCGACTGCCCTTGCTCCGTTAGGAACCGAAAGACCTCGTCGATGTTGGTCATATTGAAGTTACCGCATAGACAGAGGTTCTTGGCGCGCCAGTTGTTACGGCGCAGGAAGGGGTGTACGAAGGTCAGGCCGCTTTTGCCCGTCGTCGAATAACGCAGATGACCCATCAACAGTTCGCCCTTCATCTCTTCCGTCACACGACTGAATATCTCGGTGATGGCATCCTTGCCCTCGGCTTTCTCACGGAACATATACTCCGTACCGGGCTCGTTCTTCAGACTGACGGAAGCGATACCGGCACCCTCCTGTCCGCGGTTGTGCTGCTTCTCCATCATCAGATACAGTTTGTTGAAACCGTAGGCCCACGTACCGTATTTCTTCTCGTAGTAGTCCAGCGGCTTCAACAGGCGAATCATCGCCACACCACACTCATGCTTCAGTTGTTCCACCATTTTGATTTACAATTTGACAATTTACCATTTACAATTTATTTGGCAATTGGGTAATTTAATTATTTATGCATACCTTGATAAAACTCATGAAGAGTGGATGCGGATGCAACACCGTCGAAGAGTATTCCGGGTGGAACTGTGCTCCGATGTACCAGCGCTTTTCTGGTATCTCGACAATCTCGACGAGGTCGGCAGCGGGGTTGATACCTACGCACTTCATGCCAGCGGCTTCGTATTCTTCTTTGTACTTATTGTTGAACTCGTAACGATGACGGTGGCGCTCACGAATGGTCGTGGCTTTTCCGTAAGCCTCCGCAGCACGACTGCCTTCTCGCAGCTCACAATCATAGGCGCCCAATCGCATGGTACCACCCATTTGCGTGATGCTTTTCTGCTCCTCCATCATGTCTATGACGTTGTGGGGCGTGTCAGGGTTCATCTCGGCACTATTGGCATCCTTGTAGCCCAACACGTTGCGGGCATACTCGATGACCATCATCTGCATGCCCAGACAGATGCCGAAGGTGGGAATGTCGTGGGTACGGGTATATTCGGCTGCGATGATCTTTCCTTCAATGCCGCGCTGTCCGAAACCAGGACAGACGACGATGCCTGCCATACCCTCCAATTTCTCAGCGACGTTTTCCGTCGTCAGTTGTTCGCTATTCACGAAATGAATCTTTGTCTTCACGTCATTGTAGATGCCTGCCAGGTTCAGACTCTCGCGGATGCTCTTGTAGGCATCCTGCAGGTCATACTTACCCACCAGTCCGATATGTACCTCGCGCTTGGCGTTGCGTTGCTTAGCGAGGAAGTCGTGCCAAGACTGCATCGCTGGCGTCTCGCCAACAGGAATGCCAATCTTGCGCATGATAGCGGCGTCGAGACCTTGCTTCTGCATGCTGACAGGTACCTCGTAGATGCTTGGCATATCCTCGCTCTGCACCACACATTCCAGATCGACATTACAGAAAGACGCCACCTTCAAACGTATAGAGTCGCTGAGGTGGCGTTCGGTTCTGAGGACGAGGATGTCGGGCTGAATACCCATGCCCTGCAGTTCCTTTACGCTATGTTGCGTAGGTTTCGTCTTCAGCTCTTCTGCCGCCTTCAGATAAGGCACGTAGGTCAGATGCACACACACGGCATCGCGCCCCAGTTGCCATCGCAACTGTCGGATGGCTTCCATAAACGGCGCACTCTCAATGTCGCCAATGGTACCGCCCACCTCGGTGATGACGAAGTCCAGCTGCTCGTCCTTTTCCTCTTCACGCAACATCCTGCGCTTAATCTCATCGGTGATGTGTGGTACTACCTGGATCGTTTTACCCAGGTAGTCGCCGTGGCGCTCACGGTCGATGACGGTCTTATAGATGCGCCCTGTCGTTATAGAGTTGTTTCGTGTTGTGTGTATGCCAGTAAATCGCTCGTAGTGTCCTAAGTCCAGATCGGTCTCCATGCCGTCCACCGTCACGTAGCACTCGCCGTGCTCATAGGGATTCAGCGTACCCGGGTCGATGTTAATGTAGGGGTCGAATTTCTGGATGGTAACCTTGTAGCCGCGTGCCTGCAGGAGTTTTCCGATTGAGGCGGAGATGATGCCCTTTCCTAATGAGGAAACGACACCGCCTGTGACAAAAATATACTTCGTATCCATAAAAACAAATGTATTTTATGGACTGCAAAGGTACAATGATTTCACATAAAAAAATTCTAGCTCGGACTATTTCAATTGTTAAAAACAGTCCGAACTATCATTTTGTTAAGAATTCCCACCCCTTACCCAGCTGATTCCTTACTTTTTGGATTGGAATAGCCTCTATTTCTTACAATGTGTCAAAGAAACTTGTGAGACACTAGCATATTCTTCGGATCAAGCGCCTCATCGAGTTTCTCCTGTGTCATCAGTCCCTTCTCGAGCACGATATCGTAGACCGAACGGTTAGTCTCCAGCGCTTCCTTGGCCACTTTGGTCGATGTCTTGTAGCCAATGTAGGGATTCAGCGCAGTGACGATGCCGATGGAGTTCTTCACCATCTCCAGACAGCGCTCCTTGTTCACAGTGATGCCCAGCACGCACTCTTCCGTCAGCGTCTCAATGGCATTCTTCAACCAGATAAGGCTCTCGAAGAGCGACTCTGTGATCACAGGCTCCATCACGTTGAGCTGAAGCTGTCCTGCCTCGGCAGCGAAACTAACGGTGGTGTCGTTACCAATCACCTTGAAGCAGACTTGGTTCACAACCTCAGGAATCACAGGATTCACCTTTCCTGGCATGATGGAAGAGCCGGGAGCCTTAGGCGGCAGATTGATCTCATTGAGGCCACAGCGAGGACCCGAAGCCATCAGGCGCAAGTCGTTACAGATCTTGGAGAGTTTCACAGCCAGACGCTTCAGGGCTGAAGAGTAGCTGACGTATGCACCAGTATCAGGCGTTGCCTCAACAAGATCGGTAGCAGATACAAAAGGTTCGCCTGTGAGTTTGGCAAGATTGGCTGCACAGAGTTTGGCAAAGCCGGGGACAGCATTCAGGCCAGTACCAATGGCCGTACCTCCCATATTAATCTCATGCAACAGTTTCACATTGCGCTCCAGATTCAGGATCTCCTCCTCCAGGTTGTTGGCATAGGCGTTGAATTCCTGCCCAGAGGTCATGGGCACAGCATCCTGCAACTGGGTACGGCCCATCTTAATGCAATCCTTAAACTCGTCACCCTTATAGCGGAAAGCACTGATCAATCCTGTTAGGGCTGCAATCAGGCTCTTGTTCATGTGGATGATGGCCAGACGGATGGTTGTGGGATAGACATCGTTGGTACTCTGTCCGCAGTTACAGTGATCATTAGGCAGACAATATTGGTAGTCGCCCTTCTCATGGCCCATGATCTCAAGGGCACGATTGGCAATCACCTCGTTGGCATTCATGTTCACCGATGTACCAGCGCCACCCTGCATCATATCGATGGGGAAGTTCTCGTGCCACTGGCCGTCGATGAGTTCACGACAGGCTTGTGAGACGGCACCTGCTATCTCGTCGTTAATAACCCCAAGCGTGTGATTAGTCTGCACCGCAGCCAGCTTCACATAGGCGATGGCCTTGATGAAGTCTGGATACATCGACATCGTCTTACGCGAGATGTGATAATTGTTGATACCACGCTGCGTCTGCACACCGTATAAGGCATCTGCAGGAACTTTGAGCTCGCCTAACAGGTCGGACTCTTTTCTGAATTTCTGTTCTGACATAGTTTTATTGTTTTAGTAAAGGAATGATATGATCAAGTAACCAATGCCAATACTGACAAAGGTGGTGATGAAGCCAGAGAGTTGGAACGAATGGTTGAGCACATACTTGCCAATACGCGTTGTTCCTGTGGTGTCGAAGTTAATGGCTGCCACCTCCGTGGGGTAGTTGGGCACAAAGAAGTAGCCGTTGACAGCAGGGAACATGGCCACCAGCGCCAGTGGCTGTATGCCCAGTCCGATAGCCAGTGGGAAAAGGGTGCGCACAGTGGCTGCCTGGGAGAAAAGCATGATACTCATAATAAACAGGGCCACCGAGAAGAGGAACGGATACTGGGAGACAACATCCGCAATATAACTCCTGAAGAACTCCAGATTGCCATTGAAGAAGGTGTCGCCCATCCATGCGATACCGAAGATCGAAATCATGGCATTCATACCCGCGCCAAAGATGTTGCCACTGACGACATGCTTCACATTGGCCTTGCCAACAATAAGAATCAGGGCAGCTATTGACATCATCACGATCTCGATCGTCTGGGGCATAGTAAGGCTCTCTGTAGTGCCATTTACCTCAAACGAAGGACGCAGTGAAGGAATGCTACCAAACAGTACTACGAGGATAACACCCGTCAAAAATGCCAGCACGCTCCACTTGGCACGCGGATTCGAATTTTGCTCCATCTGCGCCAACGTTTTCGCTTCGGCTTCGGGATCTATCAATCCATCGCGGATGCGCTGCTGATAGACTGGATCGTCATCCAATTCCTTGCCAACATGGTTCTGAACAAACGCAGCCACGAGGATGGCAATGAGCGAGGCAGGAATACACACCAGCATGATATCTTTCAGTTCTATGCCCTGTCCGCCTAAAAGGTCGGTAGAGATGACAGCTGCAGTGGCTGCTGACATCGGACTGCCGGTGATGCCTAACGAAGCTGCTATCGTAGATACGGTCATGGGACGTTCTGGACGTATCTTCGAGCTCCTAGCTATCTCTGCAATGATGGGCAGCAGCGAGTATGAGGTGTGGGCAGTACCTGCTAAGAGGCAAAAGAGCCAAGTGGTAAGCGGACCATAGTAGGTGATGTGGGCAGGATGGCTGCGTAGAAACTTTGCCGCCAGTCCAACCAGATAGTCCAATCCCCCAGCAGCCTGAAGTGCTGCCGTCGCAGTAATCACCGAGGCAATAATAAGCATCACGTCGATGGGAATATTACCAGGACGCACTCCAAAGACGAACACAAGGATGAATACTCCTACCATGCCGTAGATACCCATTCCGATACCGCCGACTCTGGCACCGATGAAAATCATCGTCAACACAACGATGAGCTGCAATAGCACTACCAATGTAACCATAGGCTCAAATAAATTGTTTTATCTAATCAAATGCAAAGATAAAAAATATTTTCCATTTCTCAAAAGAAAAATGGAAAATATTGAGCAAAATGATTTATATGTACACTAAACAGCCAGATGATGCTCTGTCATGGATGCAGCGTAAAACCAAGAACCAGATAGGCATTCTGTGTGCAGGGGTTGGCAGCAACCTGTGCGAAGACGGGGACGGAGAAGGTGTCGGTGATCTTCATGTCCTTTGACGCCTTCAGTGCGACGTTGGTGACAGCGAACCCTGATGTCCAGCCGTTATAGAAATCTGTGGCATAAGGAACAGCACCAGCCGTAGCCGCCCAATCAACAGAAGCAAGCTTGAAGGGGACAGTAGCCTCAAAATAACTACTATATGCTCGCTTGCCGTTCTTGTTCAGACCGTCGTTGCCGGCGAAGTTGGTGAACCACTGGAGCGATGCAAACCCGAAGTCGTAGCCGATGTTGGCCTCAAACACGTGGTTGGTCGAGTGGGCCTTGTACATAAAGTAGCGGTTGTCAGGGTCGAGACCGGCGTTGGTCCAATAGTCCGTGATACCGATGTTGAAGCCGCCAATGGTGTAGGCCAGCGTCAGGTCCAATTCCTTCGTGTCGTCTGGGTTGGTGAGTCCGACGTTGCCCCATGCGGACAATGACAGACCTTTGTAAGCCAAGCCCAATGTGGGCTGTAGCGATACGCCACCTAAGTCCTGACCACGCCAGATATACTGACTTACGATATCTCCACTAATCGTTGCTTCAATCTCATCCTGTGCAAAGGTGGTCATACTCATGACCAGACCCATTGCAAATAAAACAATCTTTTTCATACTTTCTTAATTCTTAATTCTTAACTTAATAATAAGACGAATAGTCTAATTAATTGTAACATGCCTCGCCGTGTTCGTAGATGTCGAGGCCTTCCTCTTCAATGCGCTTGTCGACGCGCAGACCGTGCAACTTCTTGATGCTATAGAACAAAACGAATCCGCAGGCAGCAGCCCAAAGGTCGATAACCAGAACACCGAAACATTCAGCACCGAAGAAGCCCCAGCCATGGCCGTAGAACGCACCGTTAGAAGTAGAGAGCAGACCAGTCATCAGAGTTCCGAGAATACCGCAGACACCGTGTACAGAGCTGGCACCCACAGGATCGTCGATATGCAGCACATGGTCGATAAACTCAATGGCAAAGACCAGCACGATACCACAGACAAGACCAATGACAATAGCACCTACGGGCGAAACGAGGTCACAACCAGCTGTGATACCTACGAGACCTGCCAGCACGCCGTTCAGCGTCAGAGAGAGCGAGGGCTTGCCGTACTTGATATAGGTGAGGAACATCGTAGCCACACCACCGGCAGCAGCAGCAAGGTTGGTGGTCAGGAACACGTGAGAGATGGCGATGCGGTTTACTTCACCAGAAGCTGCGAGCTGAGAGCCGGGGTTGAAACCAAACCATCCGAGCCAGAGGATAAAGACACCCAGAGCAGCCATCGTCAGGTTGTGACCAGGAATAGCGCGGCTCTTGCCGTCCTTGGCGTATTTACCCACGCGGGGACCCAATGCCAGCGCACCAATCAGAGCGAGCACACCACCTACAGAGTGCACAATGGCAGAACCTGCGAAGTCATGGAACACGTCACCGAAGGTAGACATCATAAAGCCGTCGGCAGCATCGTTGCAGAGCCAGCCACCGCCCCAAGTCCAGTGACCCTCAACGGGGTAGATGATCAGCGAGATGACAGCACTATAAATCAGGTACATCGAAAACTTCGTACGTTCAGCCATAGCACCGCTGACGATGGTAGCAGCTGTAGCACAAAAAACGGTCTCGAAAATCAAGAAGCCCTCTACGGGCAGATCGCTCTCGTAGAAACTCAGGTCGCCCCAGTTGGGTGCGCCTATGAAACCACCGAGCACGTCGCCTCCGAACATAATGCCGAAGCCAAGGAAGAAGAACAGTAACGAGCCGAACATGAAGTCGACAAAGTTCTTCATCAGGATGTTCGCCGTGTTCTTACTACGCGTAAAACCAGCCTCACACAGCGCAAAGCCCGGCTGCATCCAGAAAACCAACATGGCTGCCAATAGCATCCATACGGTATCGAGTGATAATCCAATTTCGTTCATAATCTTTTTACCTTTTTACTGTTTTACTTTATTTATTTTTTATCACGTAGTACGGTGTCGCCGTTCTCACCCGTGCGGATGCTCCAGGTGTCGATCATGTCGCTTACGAAGATACGACCGTCGCCGACCTCACCCGTATGGGCCGTTTTCAGTATCACCTTCACCGTCGGCTCCACCAGCGGATCGCGACAAACGATGGTCAGTGCCACACGCTCAATCACGTCCGTAGAATACTGTACGCCACGATAGACCCTTTCCTGACGGCTCTGTCCGATGCCGTGTACGTTATGGTACTCAAACCAGTCGATGTCGGATGAAAGTAAAGCCTCTTTCACATCCTCGAACTTCGTCTTGCGGATAATTGCTTCAATCTTTTTCATACCTTTTTACCTTAAATAATTAATACTTACCCGTCTCACTCGGGCTAACACTTTGTTAGTTTTACGCTGCAAAGGTACGACAAATCGAAAGAAAAAGCATAATATTTCTTTCAGTTTGATTGTTAAAACAATAATTATCTGACAATATGTAAACATCTATGTTGCGTCGTTTTCCACTCTGCTTACACTTTGACTAAAAAAACACTAATTTCGTAACAAACCGTCATTTGCTGCGGTTATGTGTGCGCACACATATATGATACATATATCAAATAAGGGCTATGTATGCCAGGCTGGCATAAAGGATGTGGATTTGTGTCGAACGCCATGATTTTGAATGGAAATGACAATGTGTAAGAAACGAGGGGTAAGTAAGTGGGGAATGATTTTCATAATGTCATGAAAACGACGGAATATTAAGCAAAGTGTAAGTTGTGGAGGATTTTAATATATGAAAAGTAAGCAAATGGCTTGTCAGAATTAGCAAAATGTATTACCTTTGCCGCGATTTTTAAACAGAATGTAAGCAAAAGTAAGGATAATATGGCAAAATGCAAACTTAACAACCGAGGACTCTACCAGAGTGAGTATGAGCACGATGCCTGCGGCGTGGGCATGGTGGTGAATATCCACGGCGGTAAAAGTCATGATCTGGTTGACAATGCACTGAAGGTGCTTGAGAACATGGAACACCGTGGCGCCGAGACACGCGACAAGACCGGTGATGGTGCGGGTATCATGGTACAGATACCCCACGAGTTTATTTTGTTACAGGGTATCCCCG
>JAEEGG010006702.1_pt1 | contig 26907 bp, 22 predicted proteins | sample 9134161 | NCBI WGS metagenome assembly JAEEGG01 (sample SAMN16246543, study PRJNA631951) | gut metagenome | biome: gut microbiome; feature: rumen; material: CR-attached | host: Bos | place: Iran: Karaj | collected 2018-10 | reverse complement strand
AGCATTGGCGGCCATGGTGACGCTGCCGCTGAACACCTTGTCGGATGCTGCCATCGTAATCCAGTCGGTATCGCTGCTGAAATATGATTTCTCTGTAGTAGCCAGATAGAAGTCATACTTACGGGTTCTCTCCGCGCCTTGGTTGTAGAAAGCCATGCAGGAGATGGTTCCTGCTACGCCGATTTCATCAGGCGTATATATCTGCTGACTCATGGCTTGATTGTAATAGCTGTAGCTGGGCAAGTAGTTATTGGTTGTTGCTCCTGTGCCTATTTCAGTGGCTTGAATGAACGTAGCCACGAGAGCCCTGTCGTTAAGGGCTACAAAACTGATTTCCAAATCATTGGAGATTATTACATCATTTTCGGCCCAACCAAGGAAAAAGTAGCCTGTATTGGCTGTGGCTGTGACCGTGCACATCTCACCGAAGTTATATATGCCGCCTCCTGTCAAAGTTCCTCCTTGTGCAGGATCAGCACTCACCGTGATGTTGATGGGCTCGGTGGATGGAGCTGACTTGGTGATGCGGATTTGGTTCTTCACATTCTGGATGATTCCTGAATAAGTCGTAGTATTCATCGGGTCGTAGTCCGTGTTATCGCTAAACACCCGGATGGCTTGGCTGGGAGCATCAAACACACGGCATTTCAAACCAGAACCAATAGCAGTAATGGTGTGGTCGTCAGCCACCAGCACCACATTGGAAATGCCATCATAAAGGAACGCTGGATTCAGTGTGATGACCGTCCAGTCATTAGCCACCATGGTGACTTCTCCACTAAACACCTTGTCGGAAGCGGAAATAGCTTCCCAGTCCTTGTTTCCGGTGAAGGCATTTTTCGACGTGGCTTTCAAATAGAAGTCATAATGACGTGTCTTCGTCGTGCCACCGTTATAAAAAGCGATGCTGGTGATGACTCCTGCACCGCCTAATTCCTCAACCGTGTAAATCTGTTCGGTGAGCGCGTTTTTGTAAAGACTATAGCTCGGAAGATAGTCATTCGTCGCATCGCCACCGTCGCCGATCTCAACACCTTCAACGAAGTGGGCCACCAAATTCACATCGGTCACCACATCGAAAGAATAGGAAACATTATAGGAAACCACTTCGCCATTGAGAGTCCAATTGGCGAAGAGATAACCTTCGGCAGGTGTGGCAGTTACGGTGCAAGCCGTCCCATAATGGAACTCGCCGCTACCGGTGACCGTGCCGTGCGTATCATCATCGGGAACAGCGGTGACGAAAAAGGTCTGGTAAACCATGGCGCAGTCGCAGTCGAACTCATAGACCACACCGGCAGTCGGAGTGCCACTCGATTGATAGACCAACATCTCGCCTTCGTATTTCACCACAAACGAACATTCACTGGCATGGCTGGCCGAATGCCATGTCAGGGTAACGTGAACACCGTGGCCTATTTCCAATTCATAGAAAGCACCGCCACCTTTTTCAATAGTTAGTTCTTGTGGTTCGCTTCCGTCATTAAAAGAAACAATCAGCTTGTTACCATTCCATCCGTCACCGTAGGAGTCGCTAAGCTCGAAAATGACTTTGCAGGAGTTCTTCAAGGTCTCATTGCCTTGCACCTCAAGTCCGCCATCAGCTGTCATGGTGAAGTTGACGGGTATTTGTTCGTCCTCGGAACAATCCTCCGAAATGGTCGCGGTGAATTGGCAAATCACCTCTTCATCAACAGCAATAGTACCCACATTGACAGAAGGATTGGTGATGTCGATGTAGTTGCTGGAGGAGCTCATCGTGACCACAGCATTGGTGGCTTGGTGATGACCTCTGTTTTTGAACTTGGCAGTCACGGTGATCGTTTCGCCAGGGACAAAACTACCATCCCATTTCATGTTTTGATAGGCCAACACCGCCTCGTTGGCGGTGACAACAATATTGCCTTCCCATCTGTCGTCGCCATTGACTGCGGCATAGTGAATGGTCACATCCGTGCCATCGGCCACACCTTGAGCAATGTGGAACTGGAAGCCACTCACGGTTGTTGTGGTCTCGGGGGCCAATGCATCAAAGCTGCTGGTTTCATCATCAATGATGACATCAGGATTCGCCGAAGTCAAGGTGACGGTAGTGATGCCGTCAGTGGACTCGGTGCCCGTGTTCTTGAAATGGATGCTCAGGTCAATGGTGTCGCCCACATGGGCGATGGCTGGGGTATAGCTATCAACCGAAAGATAGGGTCCTTCAACGATGGAGGAAGGAATGGTGGTCATATAAGGAATGCGCTGAGGAGCGGTCACGCAAATGGTGACATCGCAGTTTGTATGGACTGGAGTAATGGGGACGTATGCCCTGCCTGAATCATCAACAAGTGCGGTGCCGATGAGTTCTCCATCCACGCTAATGGCCACGTATGACCCTGCGACAGCATTCACCTCAAAAGATTCCCAACCTATAGGAAAGACGTGCATGTGGCTCACGTTGTTGGCTGTGGGTTGTACGCGATAAGGCATGATGGAGCCATCGCCAAGCACGTGATAGCCTTCCCAATAATAAAGCGGGTTGCAATGGACACTATATCCAAGGGCGCGTGCAGCATTACCTGCAAGATTGCCAGCGTAAAGGATAGCACAAACGGTGTTGTAGGCATCGTTTCTCCAGATGGCATCATAACTACCCATAGTGGTCTGTTCCTGAGTCGGCATCACGCCAAGTTGGCCCGTCGAGAGGTTTGTGTTGACGGTCGTGGCACCCACTCCAAAGTAATAGTCGTTATACCAGGTCGTTGGAGGGCAGGAGCCGATATAAGCGTAGGCGCCTTTGTTTTCGGCACGGGTCATCATTTCTCCGTAACAGGGTGATTCAGTATAGCCCCAGTTTCCAGTTCTGCAGCAGTTACCCATGGCCAGGAAATACTTGTGCTCATTGGTCAGGTTGTTGACATCGTCAACGGAAAACAGCGGGTCTAACCAGGCTGTCTCGCTACCGTGAGCCGTATAGTTGGCGAAGCCCACGCCGGAGTTCAGATAATCATAACAGCCGTCAAAGATGCCATGGCTGAACTCATTGACGTTGGTGAAGCCATGCTCGGCATTGTAATAGTAATTGGTGGCATACCAAACGGTAGGACGACCGACGATAACGTCCCAACCCGTATTGTCATAACCAGCAACGAAAAGTGCGTTGTTCAAATAGCTCGGGTCGGGCATGGTGTATTGTTCGTATTCCATGCCTTTGTTGAGCATGGCTGTCATCTCATTAACGGTCTCAGCGGAAAGACGGCTGTGGAGCATGTCGGGGAACTGGTCTCCGTCCACGCTGGAGTAGTAAAGGTCGGTAACGAAGCCTGTCTTGGTTCCGATGCCCGAATTCACCACTTGGGCTTGGTCGCCCATAATCATCAGGAAAGTCGGTGCGTCTTGCGCGTATTTTTCTTGGATAAAGCTTTGGATTTCCTCAGTAGTAGTACCGATAACGTCGGTGTAGTTCACATCCACATAAATGCCCTTCAGGGTCTTCCATGCCACCCAATTCTGGATGCAGTTCTCGAACATACGGTTGGCAATGACCAGCATTTTCACGGGAGCTGACCAAAGGTCGGGGTGGTCTTCGTAAACGCCCCTGATGGCACGGCCGTTGAACAATTGGTCATAGATCCCTAAGTAATAAGGGCTATAGGTCTTAACCAGCATATCTTCTGTGGCACGGGTATCGGCTCCGTCGAATCTAACCTCCACTTCAAGGTCATTAAAGACGCGAATCATGTTGTTGACAGGGTCGTAACTGACGGGTTCGATGCTCATCTGTCCCACTTGCACACCACGCATCGTGCCTTCTACGCTGATTCGGGCTGTGGGTTCGGAGCGGAGGCCACGTGTTTGATAGGCGGCTTCGTTATAGATGAATGGGATCTCCTGGTCTTTCCATGCCTCTGGTTGACGAGGGGAAAGTCTGTGGATGCCGTAGTCTTCGAGATTGTAATCCGTTGAGGAATAATGCGTCACACGTATGCTGGGCGTTGCTCCAAATGGAACAGCGATAAGTTGGTTCACGACAGGAATCTGAGGCTCGCCCTCGTTGCCTCCGATGACGGTGTTAGGCATGGTGAGCGTTGAGAAGACACCGCGTTCGCTTTGCAGTTCTTGAGCTTCAATGCCCGAGAACGAAAACGAGGCTTTCAAACTCGTCATGTCGCTTTTCAAGCATTCAGCTTTGTCTGTTGTTCGCAGTTGTATTTTTTGTTGTGCCACAGCATTCACGCTGATTATTAAGGCAAAAAGAATGAATAGATGTATTTTCATTATATGATTGTATTTAACGCAGTTAAAAGTTTACAAAGGTAAAGAAATTTATTTTTTCAGCATCAAAAAAAACCCGCCTCATCACGGAAGCTAACGAGCGATAAAACGAGATTGTAGCCCGACATGAAGCGTTGGATGGTCCACTAACGGAATCGACAAATACTACATTCAATTGGCACCACCCCAGAAAACACCATCATCTTCTACAATAACCTCGACGGAAAAGCCGCTGTCGCCTTGTATGCAGATGACCGAACTTTTTGCCACCTCAAAGCAAACCATCAGTTATTACATAGCTAACATACTGAAAGATGGGAAATTAGATCCAAATTCAGTTGTTAAAGATTACTTAACAACTGCTATCGATGGGAAACAATATCATGTCGTTTTCTACGCTTTGGAAATGATATTGGCAGTTGGCTACAGAGTGAAAGGTATAATCCCAAAATCGAAAAGTACCGTTTTTAAAAATGAAAAGTGCAACTATGAGATAGCGAATCTCCTGTTCGCCATACCGTAGTCTGTCTTGACAAAAAGACGGAAGAATCCACTTTCAATGTTAACCCAAGAAAGTGTAATGTCAGCGGTGTACTCTCCAGTCGCAGGGTCGTATTCGTAATCCGATTCGCTGAGGTTCTTGATAGTATTCCCACCGTAAATCAGCCCGTTCTGCTGCTCACGTCTGAACACTACGGGGACACCACCATTGACACTGAAGCTAAGCGTTGTCCCGACAATATTCATCTCTATCTTGACCATAATGAAGTGCGAGAAACCGCTCTCCGCCACCACCGTGCCGCTCTCTTTGCGAACAACCCTTGCCTTGAACTTGCCAACGGTGCTTGCGAGATTGGTGTTCCAATAATTCGCAAGATTATAGACGATATAGTCCATCTTGTCCGCAGGGTCTTCGTCTGGGACGATGTTTGACTGCGCCACGTTGCCGCCGTTCGAGCTGATGTCGATGTCAGCTATTGGCGTTGTCATCGTCTCGTCATCCTCATTAAAAACTTGCAGATGCGTGTAACCCTCGGAGCCACCACGACGGATGTTGAGATACAGCTTGAAGTTGTTGAACGAGTCGGAATAGTCGCCTATCACGAACACGGCGTATTCACCCGCGAATGTGGAGATGTCGGGGTCGATTACGGCCATGTCCTCTGGCGTGTAACGGCTCTTGTCCATCATGCAGACCTCTGCGTCCATCCCCGTTCTCGGTATCGTGACATCCTCTATCGTCCACGGTCTTGACGCCTTCCGTCTCAACACCTGCCAAGAGTCGCCGCCCAACACTTCTCCTTTGAAACGGAGGAAGAAAAACTCGGGAGGGTACGGCTGCGACACGCTGTACGGCGAGGTCTGCTCCGATATGACGATGTACCTCACATCGCCGTAGTCGTCGACATACACGTCACTTATCACCGCGCAATGGCCGTCTTTCCAGATGAAGTCCATCGGTTGCAACATGCCTGCGAGCGTCTTCCAGTCGTTCTTGTCGTCATAGCTGTAGGTGTTCCCTTCCGCGTCCTCAATCACCGTCGGTGTCGAGGTGTTTCCTTTCATCACGAGGTCGAAATTGCCTGACCCCCATGACGATTGCTGCGGGTCGTCGGGAATCTTCCACAGTGACGAGGTTATCACATGGTTGAGTCCGAGCAGATAGCTCGTCAGCCCCGTGCATACGCATCCGTAGAACGCTCCTGCCTCTCTACCGAAGCTCTCATGGTTGTAGCCATACGCGCTTTTTGCTGTCGCCGTGCTGTACGCGCCGATTCGCTCCGTGTACATCACGCTACGCTTGTTGGCCAACGCGGTCATGAAAGTCCTCATGCTGACCTCTATGCCGAGGTGCTTGCCCCACTGTGTCGGGCCGCTGTAGTTGATACCCTTGTAAGTGGTGCCTGCCTTGTAACGCACCGCGCTGTCGCTGCCGCTCACAGGCACTTTCGACAACGGAGTCCACTCGACACCCACGGACGTCTGCAACTTCTTCTTGAATTGCAGGTAAATCTCCTTTGATATTCCTTCGGGCATCTTGCGTGTGTACAGACCGTCCACGATGGCGAACTCGTCGATGACTCCATCCGTGTCGCTGAAATCCGCATCGTCAAAGCGCTGTATCTGGTACACGACATCCAAAGAAGGGTTGCAACACAAGTCTGATGTCCTTCTGTACACGGAACTCGCGGCAACGGCACCCGACGTGAACATCCTGTAATGGTCGTTCACCACCTTGCCCGTCAGATGGTCGAGAAGCCATGCGTTGGTCACTCGGTAAGGTTCCCGCACGCTAATCATCACGCCGTCTTTCAGCGGAATAGGCCTTGTGAGCCATTTGTTCTCTTTCTTGTACAGTTTCAGCGGCTCCGCTCCTCCGTCGGAAGACTCGGAAAGTTTGCCGCCGACCCTCTCATCCTTAACCAGTTCGACAGTCGGTGTCCTGTCATAGCTGTCGTACCTCTTTGAGACATAGAGGTATTTGCAAGTGTCGTTCAATGTGAACTCGACGCTTGTGTTGGCGGACACGACTATACGGTACTTGTCGGAGTCTGGCGAGAAACCTTCGCACTCCGCCATGTACGTGCTTCTCATCGTGCTGACATTGTAAGTGCCGCTTTCTGGGAGTTTGCTTTTCGACACAAATACGATGCAATATCTGTCTGTCTGCGCCGTCACAACCACTTTTTTGTAGCCTTCGATTGAAACCTCTCCTATCGTGTTCGGTGACGTAGCGGCGTAGAAATTGCTCGGGTCGAGACTGCCTTTCCTCGATTTCGCAAATGCGGTGTACGTCACCTCCTGAATCACGCCGTAGAGGTCGTCAACCAAATCACCGAGTTCCTCCGTTGTCGTCTCAAGGTTCTGATTCGTCTCCTCCAAACCCTCTCCTATCTCCGCTATCCAGTCGTTGATGTCGTCAAAATCGCCCCTTGTGTGGGGATAATCAATCACTGTCACGCTGTCGGGAAGGCGGTTGATGCTTCCCTGATTCCCGTCAATGTTGAATGTTTTTGTGAATATAACATTCAAGCAGTCCTGCGGTATCTCGAACTCGACCATCCCGCCTCCGCTTACAGAAACAGATTTTACGGCGTTCCATGTGTCGCTCGTTGTGTTGTGATGCACGGAGCAAAGCACATCGTTGTCAATCAACTGCTGAAGGGTCAAATCGCCGCTTGGCGGGTTTTTCTTGATGAAAGTGACCCATGCGTCGTAGCCGCTCGTCTTTCTCACAAGGATATGGCTTCCCGTTGCCTTCAACTGGTTTACCAAAGTGCTGCCGATATACTTCGACGTGTAATTTGTTCCGGACGATGTGTTCTTCTTCGCTGTGTTGGAAAGCGTAGTGGTGTTTCTGAATTGGATATTCCACGAACCCAAGTTCGATGTAATGTCATCGCCAACGACACGTTCCGTGACACCGTACAACCTCAAGTAGAGAGCGTCAAGAGCGGATTTCTCAGCGGCAGTGTCGCCGTCCAGCAGGTAGCAGTAAAAACGTCCTGTCATCACACTGCCTTGTATGTTAGTCTTGAAATACACAGCTCCATCTGGAATGTCAACAATGTATTCTTTTAATATTGCTGTTGACAGCGAAGAATCAACAATGTAAACGCTTCCGCTAATCAGCACGTCGTTCTCGTCAGTGAAACAGAATCCCGATGAGCCAGTTGCTGTTTGAACACGTCCGACAAATCTCACCCTTCTGTAACCTTCGACGTTGAATTTTCCCCATTTCCAGTTTGACGCGTCCCCAACAGTATTGTCAGATTTAATGTACTTGCCCAAAGTCCCGACTTCTGTCGGGTTGGCCAGCGTCTCTGTGATTTCGACACCGTTCAGCTTCGCTCTCAGCGGAGCCACCTCCGCCTCGATGAGGTCTTTGACGGACACACCAACCGAAAAGTAGCAGTAGAAGTTCGATGTGGTCAGCACGTTTGAGTATCTCACCTCTGTCCTGAAGTGGGTGGCACCGTCAGGCACGGCAACAATATACTCTTTCATGACGTGTGTGTCAACGGAGTTTTTGTCCCACCGTTGCACAAAGTCCGTCACCCATGAGCCTCCAGTGTAATGCCCGAATGCGTATGCGAAGTTGGTGTCATTAGTACCAAGCCCGCTTCGCAACGCCATGCCAAGGAAGCGCACCTCGCTGGTGCCTTGCGGCAATACTATTTCTGTCCTTGAAGCGACAGTAGAATTTACAGGGCTTCCAGTGTCGTCGAACTTTCCGCTAACGACGGTGTAGCCTACAGCCTTTGTCTCCTGCCTCGTCGTTCCGTCAAGGGCGGATTTCAAGTTAAGCACGTCCGTGGCTTTCGGCACGGTCGGCCTGTTGGTCTCGTCCGACACGTCGATGTCCGTCAGATGCGTGCTGTCTATGCTCACGTTGTTCACCTCTTCCGCCGTCTTGAACGAGCTGACAGACGCGGCGTCAACAGACTCCTGTGTGTCAACATACCCACCAGGGTTATCTCCACGCCATCTGTACACCGTCGAGACACCGTTGTGCTGCACGTAGCAGTAGCATCCCGTGCCGCCCTCGCTCGGAAGGTCGGGGTAGTCGTACCACCCCTTGAACGGGTTGTCAGCGTCCACGCCGTCCGCGCCCCTCGGTATCGTGAAGTTGAGGACTGGGGCTGTTGAAGTCCCGCTGTTCGTGACCTCCGCATTGGTGCCAGGGTTCCCCGTCGTGGTCGCACCCACGGTCACGGACTGCACGGCAGTGTCCGCTTTTGCCCCTTGCGCCGCTGTGGCGAAGTCAGACGCTTTCTTACCGATGTCGGTCAAGTTGCCGTTGCTGTCAAGACCAGCGAAATTGCCGTTGGTTGCCCCACTTACCTTGTCTGCTTTTCCTGACACGTCTGGCACAACGATGCCCCCAACCTGCTCATCGACATATTCCTTGTTCGCAGCGTCGTTGGCCTGCTTCGGTGAGACGATGCCTCGCAACACAACATTATGCCCGTTTTGAACAACAACGTTCAGTATGGTATCGTTTGTGTCGCTGCTTAGATAGAAATCCACATTCCCTTCACTGCCGCTTGTGAGTGTCAATCCCACGACGATGAGGCCGTTTATGAACGTTTTCACGCCGACAATCTCCTCCGTCCCGTTGATGTGAACCTTGTCATCGTCGGACAGCAGCTTCGAGCCGAGGTACACGTTCCCCGTGTTCGTGCAGAAGTACAGCGTGTCGCTGTCGTAAGTCGGCAAGGCGTCGTACGTGGCCTGAAGGCATCTTGTTAGTGTGTATTCTTTCATGTTGTCACTCCTCCGTTATGTTGTCGTTTGTCGCGCCAGGCGGGATGACCTGGAGACGGCAGGTCAGCGGGTCGTACACCTCGGATCCGGACTCGAGGTCAGGGCAGTCGTCCGCAAGGCCGGGCTCCTGGGAACGGACATATTCGAGGAACCTGTACCTGCGTATCGCGTAATCGCTTGCCTCCATCTGCGCGAACACGCTTTCCGTGATCGCTGGTTCCGTAAGCCCCCCGAACGGGAACGCGTTCAGGATGCTGTATGCATGTGAGTAGTCGCCCTTGGTGACAGTGAGTGTTGTCATCCTTGCCCATCCTGTGTTAATCTGTGCCATTTTCTGTCGGTTTTATTGTTTTTAAAACTGTTTTTAACGAGTGTTTAAATGTCGTTCCAGACATTGATTTTCGCGTTAATCCTCTCGCATACGGGGTCGCTCCAGGCGAAGGCGTAATGCTCTTGCAACACCACGCACACAGGGTCGCCCCACTGGTGACTGTACCCCTCCGCCTCGGTTGCGCTCACGGGGCCGCTCCAGGCGAAGGCGTAACGGTCGCCGCCCGGCGAGATCCTTGTCATCACCACCTCCTCGGTGCCTTGCCTCGGGTTCTGCACAAGGGCGGTCTCGAGGAAAATCCCGTTCGTGGAAGCGTCGGTTCTGACACCGAACTGGGGGTTGAGCTCCGCGGTGCCGCCCAGTATGGAGTGAGAGGATCCGAGCTGGTCAAGCAGGCCGTTGAGCCTGTGACGGAGCAGGGTCCTGGTCACGCCGTTCTTGACGAAACCCTCGTACACTTCGCCAGCGGAGTTCATGAGGAGGCCGAGACAGGCGGGGGAAACGCCTTCCTGCGCGGTGCCGACCGCCGACTCCTCACTGTAGGAGTCCTTGTAAGCCGACACGCTTGCCTTTTCCTCGACAGCATTCTCGTCCACTTCATTTTCCTTGTAAAGAGCGCGCACCAGCGTGATTTTCGGGTTCCGGAACAGCTGCCAGCGGAAATTGCCGTTCAGGTCATTGTGCCACTCTTGTTCCGGTAATTGTCCGAACCAAACATTGTTGTCCCCTTCAATCCGCACCGTGATCTTGTCAGAGACCGACAGCCGCAACCGGCCTGGGACGGGCGGAAGGGACACGTACTCGCCGCCGTCAAGACGGAAGACTCCCTCCGGGACGGACGACGGATCAGTTTGAGAATATGCCGGATGGTTCGTCACCCACTCGGAACCGAAAGGGCATGTGCCCTGCTCATTGTAAAAGCAAAGCCCCATGTCTCCATAATCCCCAGCGCCGTCCTTCCATTCGCCTCCAATAAGGCCGAAAGCGCTCCTGTAGTGTTTCAGGACCATTCCGTCACCGGACAGCAGCTCCAGTTTTGACGGTATGAGAATCTGGAGAAGCTTGTTCCATTTTTTCCAATCGCCATCTTTGAGCGGGGTATGGGCTTTGGTGTCGAAAGGGTTGTATTTCGGAGAGAACAGCATGTCAAGGCTGATCCGCAGACGGTATTGCGTTGTGTTACGCGACTTGGGCAAAAACGATGATTCGACCGAGAACAAGCCCCCGAAATTGTCCTCGACGAAATTATAGCCTTCGTAAACAATGTCACCCGCGAGCAAGTTCTTGAATTCACCTTGTATCTGATCATAGCACTGTATCATCCTCGCCAGGCATGCGTCGTTGACCGCGCTGTATTTCCCGCGCAGGCGCACAGGCACGCACCCTTGCGCGAGGCTCACGGGTGTCTTTCCCGCGAAAGCGGGTTCTAGGCCGTCGATGAAGAAAGCGGCTCCCCAGCCAACAATGTCATCCTTGTACACTGAATAATACCTGCTGGATTCAACGAAGCCCTTGTCATCAGGGTCCAGTGTGCCGTCAGCGATGACGGGTTTTGACTCGCGTTCAAAAGAAAGCTCGAATCCGCCGTACACCTCGCCGAACGAAAGTCTCGCGTCGCATCCCTTCCACACCACCGGTATGGTTGTGCCGTTTGCGAACATCCACTCCGCGTCGTACAGGTACACCAGACCGCCTCGCTGCACGATGCGGTAGCTCAGCGGCTGAAGCATCTTCTCAAGCGCCTCGCGGTAGGTCATCCCCTCAAACCGCCTGCTGTTAACATAAAGATGGTGCAGGTGGGCGTAGTTGCCACCCCATCCTGGGAGGATCATGGAAATGTTCTGTCGCAGGTTCTTGATGTCGAGGTTGAGCATCATGAAGGCCGCCGACACGATGTCGTAGAGCGACACGATGAAGTCCGATCGCCCGCCTTTGCTGAACGGCTTGAACTCGAACCTGTTCAGCGCGCCGAAATCCGAGAAGGTGATCTCTGTGATGTAGCTGTCAAGGTAGCTGTAAGGCTCCTCGTACACGCCCTGGTCGAGCACGCCCGTCCAGTACAGTTTGCCGTCACGGTACACGTGCAGGAATGCGTATTCGTCGATTGCGAGCGGCACCATCTGCCTGTCTCTGTCGTTCACGATCTTTAGTGTGCATCGCGATGGGCACACGGCGTCTTGCGGCTTTGTCTCCTGCCACTCGATCACGAGCGGCTGTTCTGCGTCAAGGCCTACCTCCACGGGGTCGCCGTTGAAGTCGCGCCAGATTTCCGCCATCCAGAGGATGCCGTCGGGGTCGCCAAACTGTGAAGTGTATGCGATGTTGTAGCTCATCCGTTTCGTTTGTATATGTTGTTCTGTTTGTTGAGTATTCCCACCAGTTCGCGCCCCTCGATCCTGAATTTAACCTCCGTGAGTCCCTGCTGCCCTCCGATCAGAGCGCGCAGCCTGTCGAGTGGTGCTATCACCTCTGGGTTGCTTTTTGCGCCGCCGTACTCGCCCATGAGGCCGATGGTGGGGCCGTAAACCACCGCGCCGGTGGCGAACTTGGGCAGGCTCGAGAACGAGGCTATCACGGACGCGACCGCGCCCACGGCCAGGATGGGGCCGACGAACGGGATGCTTGCGACCGAGCTAGCGGCGCCGGTGCCGGCGTTGAGCGCGTTGGCTGTCGCTTCGCTTCGCTTCGCCGCCGCCCTTGCCTGCGAGGCGCCGACTGTCAGTCCCGCGTTTGCCACTTCCGCGGCTCCTTCCGCCGTGTCCCCGCCGACGATGGCCGCCGTGAGGCTCTCCCTTAACGTCGCTTCCTTCCTCTTGGCCTCCGTGATGATCTCCGACGCAGCGGTTGTCACCGTCGCCTTTGCGGTCTCCGAGACGGTCTCCTCCGTGTTGGAGATGACGGTCTGTGCCGTTGCCGTCTTTTTTGTTGACACAAGCGATTTGGTGGCCGCGGTGATGTTTTTTATCGATTCGATGACCGAGGACGAGCTTTTGAACATGTTTACGAACGCGTCCACGGTCTTGGTGAGTCTGTCCCATGCGTTGTCTGTGTCGGTGATGGCGTCCTTGATGTCGCGGAACGAGTCCGCCACGCCCTTCACGCCGTTCCATGCGTCGCCGGCGCTTTTGGATTTTGAGGTTGTGTCATTGCCTTTTTTTTCAGCCGATGACTTGTCGAATCTCTGCAGATCCAGCCGTGCGTCGAGCCATGCCTGCGTGTCGCCGGTCTCTGCCTTTCCGTAGGCCTCGGCGAGGTCGAGTCTCGCCTTGTAATATTTCTCCGTCTCGACGAGCATGAGACGGTCGTGCTGTTCCTGCGTGATTTTCTGTTCCAGCAGTTGGCGGGTGAGGGCCGCCTTCTGTATTGCCAGGCTGTCGTCGAGCTGCTTCCGCTCTGTGCTGTAGCCCGCTTCGCCGAGTTTTGCCCTGATGCTCTGTTGTTCCCGGATGATTTCGGTGGTGTCCTGGTTGTAAGTCTCGGCCACCTTCAGCCGTTGTTCGGAGTTCCGAAGGTCACTCTCCAGCACCTTGATGTCGTGCTGTTCCTGGGTGATTTCCTTGTTTTCGAGCTGTTCATTCAGGCAGTCTTTCTCCTCTTCGGTGAACTTGTTAAGAAGCGTCACCTTTCTGTCGTATTCGTTCTCCTTATGCTGAATTCTCGCTTCTATGAGTGATTGTTCGACCTTGGTGGTGTCTTTCCCGTACTTCTCCGCGATCTCTCTCTGTTTCTCCAGGCTCTCGATTGAGACGGTCTCCATCGATGACTCGTATGTTTCCCTGTCACCGGTCTGTTCATACGCTCTCTTCAGCTCGTTTTCTTTAATGCGTTGCGTTTTCTCGACGGCCTGTATTTCAGTGTTGTATCGTTTTTCGGTTTCTTTTTTTGGTGTTGTGACAACATTCCCAGGCTTGTTCGGTTCCGGTTCTGGTTTCTGAACTGAATCCGCGTCCGTTTTGCCTTCGTCAGGAATGACTCCGCTGTCTTCGTCTCTTTTGCTCTTCCTTTCCCATTTCACAGCCCATGTCACCGTTGTCTCCTTCCTTTCCTGTTTCCTCCCCTCGAGAATCTCCTTCTGTTCTGCGATGGCCATGGCTCTTTCCTCCGCTTTCGATTGCATGCTTGCAAGTCCTTGTGCGGCGGCGTCCTTGTCCCAAAGAGCCTGAAGCTTGTACCACGCCCGCATGATGTCCTCGATGCCGCTGAGGAAAAAGTCCGAGATCTGGAGCCATTTCAGTTTGAACCATGCTCCCATCTGCCCGAGCGACTTGTTGATGTAGTTGACCACGCTTTCCCATGTCTCTCCCCATCCGGTGGTGTTTTTCACCACGGTGGCGATGGCACCCACCAGAAGCGCGATTGCGGAGATGATGAGGCCGATGGGATTCGCTTTCAGCACGAGGTTCAGCGCCGCTTGGGCCGCCTTCCATGCGTTTGTGAGCGCTATCTGTATCTTTGTCCTTGCGGCGACCAATGCCTGCACCGCGGCGTGTGCCGCCAGAGCGATTTTGTTGGCGTTGATGGCGATGGTCAGTGAGGCCACAGCGGCTGTGACACCGATGATGACACCGCTGAAGTCGCTGATGGTGTCGATGATGTTGCCGAAGCCTGTGCGGATGGTCTCCAAAGCGGCCGGTATCGCGTTCAGCACGTTGGTGCTGAAGTCGAGGACGGCGTTGATGACCGGCTGCAGCTGGTTGAACACGTCAACCAGGAACTCGTTGTAGGTGTCCCTCAGCTGGTTTATCTTGCCCTCTGTCGTGTTTCCCGCGCTTTCCGCGCCTTTGTAGAACAGCGATCCCTCCTCCGTGGCCCATGCGAACGCCTTGGCCAGCATCTCCGCCGATATGGCTCCCTGGCTCATCTTCTCCTTCAGGGAGGCCATGCTTTCGCCCGTGTGCTCGCTGATGACGGCCAGAGGGTTGAAACCCGCGTTGATCATCTGAAGCAGGTCCTGTCCCATCAGCTTGCCAGTACTTGTCGCCTGGCTGAACGCCAGTGCGAGGCTCTGCATTTTCTGCTCGTCGCCCATGGCGATGTCGCCAATCTGTTTCAGTGTGGTGAAGGCCTGCTCGCCGGATATGCCGAACGACATCATCGTCTTCTGCGCATCGATGAGGCCTTCCTTGTCATAGACCGTCTCCTTGCCGTATTGCGAGATGCGGGAGAACATGTCGGCTGCGGCATCGGCGTTGCCCTTGAACAGGGTGGTCAGGTTGAGTTTCTGCAGTTCATCGGACGCGCCCACATCGACGACTTTCCGCAATGCTTCGCCGACCTTGCCGACAGTGTTCCTCACCAGGTCGAATGCCTGGTTGATGCCGATGGCAACTTCAGAGAATTTGCCCAGTCCTGTGCTCAGTTTGCTTGTTTCGCCGGCTATGCGCTTTACAGCATTGTTGAAGCCGTCGGCGTCAATCTCCAGTTTCTTGAAGCCTCCGTCATCGGTGATTTTTACCTTAAATTCCACTGTTCCTGTTGACATAACCAAAAAGTTTTATATCTTTGCGGTGATGGTAACGTTGCTGTTCATATTGTTTTGCATTGCCGGCCTTGTTCTGATAGTTGTCTTGGTGCCGTATATCATCGGTATTCTCCTTGGAATCGGCAAGGCCATCTGGATCATTGTTACAGGGCGTGAAAAGGACCCTGAATTTGTTGAGGAACAAAAAGCCTTCGAAGCCAAGCGTGCGGCAAAGAAAGAAATTCGTCGGCAAAGACGGAGAGAATTTTGGCTTCCTTCATCGCTAAGATAACCCCGTTTCACTGAAGCCCCTGCTCCCTCTTCACCCTCTCGAACCTTTCCCTTATCTCTTTTGTCGTGAGTTTCTCCGTCTGGGTCTCTTCCGCGTCCCAGGGGAAGCGCATCACGTCGCGCGGTTCCATCCTGCGTCTGCTGTAGGGTTGCAGCATGCACAGGCACTGCATCCTTGTCTGTTCCCATCCTGATCGTTCCCGGCGTTCCTCGGCGCGATGCCAGGCATCGGCCACTGAACGGAACTCGGCGGGGGTGCACCGGCAGAAATCGTCGAGGCTCATGCCGATGGCGCCCACCGCCAGTCCGAGAAGGGTCAGGATGTCGGAGGGTCCGAATTGGTGTCGGACGCTCCGGCCTCCCTCTGGCCGGTTTCGCTGTAGAATTCGGTCACGCTGTCGGGGTCGATGCTGTCGGCAAACTCCATGAGGCTCATGCCGAACTCCACCTTGTCGGCGGCGCACGCACTTGCAATGCAGCACCAGAGGAAGATGACGAGCTCGGTGATGTCGGTGTCCTTCATCGAGTTCACGTCTTTCCCGGTCTCGTTGCGGAAGCGCAGCATGGCTCCCATGGTGATGCGGCAGGGGTATTCCTTGCCGTTGATCATGATCCTCTTTTTTTTCATGGAGCCAGCTTATTTGGATTGAACGTTTTTCGCGCCTCCAGCGCCGAGAGTTGTCGCCGCTGTCACGGGTCCGCAGTTGTCGAATGTCACGCTCCACTGCTCGTCGTCGCCAGCCTTGCCGGTCTGCTTCAGCGAGGTGATGATGAAGTCTCCCTCGTAGAGTCCCTCGCCGGAGGCCTGGTCACGGTATCTGTAGCGGAGTTTCACTTTCGACTTGTTAAGCCAGAGCGTTTTGAGGTCCGGGAAGCCCATCGATGTGGCGGCCACGCCGTCATAGACGAAGCCATCTACTGTGATTTGCTCACTGAGCGACTTCACGTACTTCTCTTTCCAATGCGAGTCGGGCGCCTCCTTCGTGACGCGCTCGCCGGTCTCTGTGTTGTCGTTGATCTCGCAGTTTGACGAGTATCCGAACGGCTTGAATGTGCCGCTCTCTACTGCTCCCATAATAAGGTCAGTTCCTGATCTGTATCCTGGCATGATGATGTGTTTTTGTTGTGTTTAACGTGTTTTTAAATACATCTTTAAGACTGCGGCAGCCATGATTGCCATCGCGACGATCCATCCGGCGTTGCCGCCTTTTTTCGGGACTTCCACCGTCTTATAGACGGTCTCCGTCATTACCACCGTGTCGGTGCTGTGCGACCTCACCGTGTCGTGGACGGTCCGTTCCCTCCAGCGGGTGAGCCAGCGGGTCATGATCACCGTGTCGCCCGCCTCGCGGACATACACGCTGTCGTGGATGACCACGGAGTCAGCCGTTACAGTCTCACTCAGCACTGTCTCTGTTCTGGCCTCGCTTCTTCCTGTCGTCGTCGTCCGACTGCTTCTGCAGCTCGTCCAGCACAGGGCAATCGTCATAATGAGGGCAGCTGTTAGCGGTGTTGATGGCCTTGCGAAGGTTCTTGACATCTCTCCTCAGTCCCTTGATCTCGTCCTGAAGCGGCTTGGCGATGTTCTCCTTGAACTCGTTGACGTAGGTGCGCGAAAGCTCCATCTCCTCCTGCCGGTTGCGGATGTCCTGCTCCCTCACCTTCTTTCGGTGAAGGCGCCCGTCCACGAACCAGCCGCAGGCCGTCAGCAGCGCCACAAGGCTCGGTATGATGCTCGTCCACTCCATTTCGATGTGTTTTTGTTATACGTATCTTTCTATGAACTCCGCCATGGCTTCGGTGTCGGCCACGGCCTCGTCCTTTCCTTTGTAATCCATCCGGCGGATCACCTCGTATGGGTCTCCGTCGTGGCTGATGGTGATGGTCACGTGTGTCATATCCCGTACTCCTTTCTCACGTCGAAGCACGGGCAGGCTTTCCTCACGCCCGGCAGGTCGCGGTGCCCGCACACGTCCGCCCATGGGAAACGGTTGCGGAAGTCGGCGACGTAGGCCTTCAGGGCTTTTTTCTGCGCCGGGGTTCTCGTGTCGGCTGGGGTTTTGCCGTCGGCCTTGCAGCCGCCGACATACACAATGTGCCGGCTTGTGGTGTTGTGGCCTTTTGCCCCATTGGTGACCTCCCAGCCGTCCACGTAGGCGTCCTCGTTGTTTGGCACCAGACGTTCCACGGTGCCGTCGAGGTGCACCATGTCCGTATAGCCGACCTGCTTCCACCCCCGGCCTTGCGGCAAGGGGCCACAGTGCCAGCGGCGGATGTCGGCGGCTGTCACCTCCCGGCCTTCCGGCGTGGCGGTGCAGTGGATCACAAGTCGTGCTATACGGGTTTTGTTCATGGTGCTATTGGTTATGAAAGATTTAGGATGCAGAATATTCCTGGATCAGTCCAAGAACGCCCTTGGCGTCGCCGCGGCTCTTGCGGCCTCCCATGCGGTTGAGGAAGCTGTAGATGTCGCCGTAGTAGGTGGGGTCGCCGGTGTTCTCGAACATCTTGGTCTCGCCCAAGGCTCGGCGCACGAAGTTCTTCTGCCAGAAGAGGCCCACGGCGCAAGCCGTATTGGCGGCACCCTTCTCTCCCAGCTCGATGGCCTCGTAATCCTCAGGGGTGTAGGTGAGGTCGTTGTCGGAGGTGAACTTGAAGTATTTCTGTCCGGTGACGGCACTCAAGGAGCTGTTGGATGCCAACAGTGCGGTCTGGCGCTCGATGATGACGAAGCCTTCCAGCTTCTCGAGACGTCCGGTCTTCGGGTCATAGACGGCGGCCAGCAGGTTGTCGTTGCCGTTGTTGCGCACGTCATCACAGATTTGGTTGTACATCTCGGTGGGAAGCAGCACGAAGCGGTCCTCCTTGGGAGTGCCCCATTTGTTGAAGATCGCCTTGGCCTTCACGAAGTCATCGACACACACGCCCGTGCGCACGCCTGTACCATGGATAAGGTATTTGGCGTTTTTCTCTTTTGTGGCCTTGATGAAATATCTGGGTCTCCAGTTATACAGCATGGTGTCGGCAAGCACCTGGCGCAGGTAGCTCATGTCCTCCGACATGCAGCTGGCCATCTTGTCGTAGCTGAGTTCCACCTTGTCGGCATCGGGGATGAAGCGCGGGTCGGTGGTGAACTCGTCCAGTGCGTAGGTGACGTCCACGTCGGTTCGTCTTGTAATGGTAGCAGGGAGCTGGGTGCGGTTACGTTTCACGCCTGAAGGCGAGCCGGCTTGCGGCACATGGACCACCTTTCCCATAAGCACATATTGCGACTCGTCGATGGACTCCAGAAGGAACTCGTTGTTCTTGAAGAGGTTCCCGACAATGAAGTCCGTCCAGATCTCGGGGGTGACGGCCATGCCGAGCGATCCCGCCGGGATCTTGATCAGCGTGGAGGCGACGAAAGTGCCCACGCCAGCGGTGGCTCCGAAAGCGGAGCCGATCCCGACCGCGAAGAGAAGGGCGGTCAGGAAGGAGGTGATGAATTTGATTCCGTTTCTCATGTTGTTTGTGTGTTGGTTGGTTGTTTCGTTGTTTAGATGGCGAGGAAGCCTTCGCCGTCCCACAGCAGCTGTTTGGTGACGGTGGTGGATGCGGTTCCGGCGAGGGTGGCCACGGTGTCGTCGCCCACCTTCACGGTGATGTCGCGGGCGGTGGAGTCGCTCGTCCAGTTGACGGCCACCACGGCGCCCACGTTGAGGTTGGCGGGTTCGGGGACCAGCGTCAGTGTCGTTGCGGCGCTGCGGCTGCCCAGTTTCACGATGGTCTTCTCACGGCGCACCGGCACCTCGGCCTTGTTGGAGCTGATCTCAGGCTCCACGGCCTCGGCGGTCGGGAACACCACTTCCACTTTCTTGTCGGCATCTTCGGGGATGCTCGGAGCCACGTAGTTGTAGCTCGCGTTGTTCTCGGTGTTGATAGGGTTCATTGTCGTTTTTTTTAAAGGTTAGGCTTGTGTCCGAATTTGGCCTCGAAGAGTTCCGAGTAGCGTTGCGGGTTTTCCTTTTTCAGGTTCTCCAGCTTGCCGTGCTTGTGGTAGTCGTCGAAGGTCCAGCCCTTCTCGGCCTCGTTGACGGCGGGCTTCTGCAGTTGGTCGACCACGGAGGTCACGCCCTGCATCTTGCCCAGGATCTTCTCGGCCATGTCGAAGTCGTTGGTGGCCAGCTGGGTGTAGGTCTCGCGCTCGTCCTCGCCGATCTTCTTGGCGGCGATGGCGTTGTCAACCAGCTGCTTCACCTTGGCGGCGTTCATGGCCTTCACCTGGCCTTCCAGCGAGGCCGTCTTCTTCTTCTCGGCGTTCAGCTCGTTGCGGAGGCTGGCGTTCTCGTTGGCCTGGGCTTCCACGGCGGCCACCAGGGCCTCGTCGGTCTCGATGTCCTTTTCCTGCTTGTTGAGCAGGCTTGCGATTTTTGCTCTGTCCATGTTGCTTGGTTTGATGATGTTTGATAGTTGTTTGTTATAGAAATCGAACACGGCCTTGGCCGACTTGATGTCGGCGGCCGGTTCGGCGATGTTTCTCCCTTCGATGACGCTGTCAACCAGTCCACGCTTGCGGGCCTCCTCGGCGGTCATCCAGTGGTCGAGGCCGTCGCTGAAGAACTCCTGTCGCACCTGGTCCACCGGCTCGTTCATGCGCTTGGCCATCATCTCGATAAGCGACTGCTCGAACTTGTCGATCATCTCCGCCATCGAGCGCACCTCGGCGCTGTTGCCATAAACCGAGCCTTGCACCCGGTGGTACATCAGCTTGGCGTATCGGGCCGCCGTCACTTTGTGTCGGGGGTTGGTGATGAGCATGGCCATCATCGAGGCGGCCAGCCCGTCGATCACCCACTCCACGTCGATGTCGGTGCGGTCGAGGTAGTTGAAGAGGGCGCAGCCCTGCACCACCTCGCCGCCCTCGCTGTTGACGTAGAAGCGGAAGTTGCGGCATCCCTGCTTGCGCAGCTGCTCGATCTCGGCCACCACGACGTTCGCGTCGATGTCGAGACCGGCGCCGATGATGCCGTACATATATACTTCGGCGGTCTTGCCGCCGGTCTTGTTCACTATCTTGATACGTGCATTTTCCATTGTTTTGTTTTTTGCGTCCCCTCCCCATGCCCGGTTCGGGGACGCTGGTGATAAAATGTTCAGGCTGCAAAAATCCATCAGAAAACCCATCCCCGCAAAATGTTGGGAAAGAGTGTTATACCTTTTTTATTATGTGCGTGTACGTATGCAATTTTGCACCGCTAAACCATCCGATTATGGCAGAACTGACACTCAAACAGAAGAAGGATTTCGCCAAGCAGCTCTACCTTGGCGACAACGGGATCACCCAGGCCGAGGTCGCCGACCGCGTGGGCGTGACCAAGGTCACGGTGTGCCGCTGGGTCAACGAGGGAAAGTGGGACGAGATGCGCACCTCGCTCCTCGTCGAGAAGGACACCCAGCTGGCCAGACTGTACCGCCGTCTCCGCGAGCTGAACGACCTGGTGGAGGGCCGCCCTGAGGGCGAGCGCGTCATGAACTCGAAGGAGGGCGACACGCTGATGAAGATCACCGCTGCCATCCGCAACCTCGAGACCGAGACCAACACCGCCGAGAAGATGGCCACCGGCAAGGAGTTCCTCGCCTTCGTCCGAAAGACCTGCGGACTGGAGAAGAGCAAGGAGATCGCCCGTTTGTTCAACGCCTACATCAAAACCTGCTTCTGACCATGGCCAAGATCCGCAAACCCACCGACAAGCAGCTCCTCGAGGACTGGAGACAGTATTACGAGCAGTTCATCTCCGACGTGGAGATCGACAGCTCCGAGGACGAGGCCGACAAGCTGAAGCGCATCGCCCGTCTCGAAGCCGATCCCGAAGAGTGGTTCAGGTACTATTTCCCGAGCTACTGCACGGCACCCGCCGCATCATTCCACAAGGCGGCCACCAAACGGCTGCTGGCGCACCGCCGATGGTACGAGGTGAGGGCGTGGAGCCGCGAGCTGGCCAAGTCGGCCCGCTCCATGATGGAGATCCTCTACATGGCGCTCACCAACATGGTCTTCAACGTGCTGGTGGTGTCGAACAGCTACGACAACGCCTGCCGGCTGCTGCTGCCGTTCCAGATCCAGTTGGAGAAGAACGCCAGGATCAGGAACGACTACGGCGACCAGGTGAACCCGGGCAACTGGGAGACCGGCCAGTTCACCGCCAAGTGCGGATGCTCGTTCCGCGCCATCGGTGCCGGGCAAAGCCCCCGTGGTACCCGCAACGAGGCCAAGCGTCCCGACGTCATCCTGGTGGACGATATCGACACCGACGAGGAATGCCGCAACCCCGACCGCATCGCCGCCAAGTGGGACTGGATCGAGCAGGCCCTGATCCCCACCGTCAGCGTCAGCGGCGACGTCCGCATCCTCTTCAACGGCAACATCATCGCCAAGGACTGCTGCATCGCACGCGCAGGCAAGGTGGCCGACGTGTTCGACATTGTCAACATCCGCGACAAAAACGGACGCTCCTCATGGCCCGAGAAGAACTCGGAGGAGGACATCGACTTCATCCTCTCGAAGATATCCACCCGCTCCGCGCAGCAGGAGTATTTCAACAACCCGCTGTCCGAGGGCAAGGTGTTCAAGGAGCTCACCTGGGGCAGGGTACCCCCGCTGCGCCGGTTCCCGTTCCTGGTCAACTACTCAGACCCCTCCACATCCAACAACCTGAAGAAGGCCTCCAGCCGGAAATCCATGGTGCTGATGGGCTACATGGACGGCGTGTTCTACGTTATCGACGCCCGCGACGACCACGCCACCAGTGCGCAGTTCGTGGACTGGTTCTACGACATCAACGCCCAGGTGCCCCAGGGTGTCCAGGTGTTTAACTACATCGAAAACAACACCCTCCAGGACCCGTTCTACCAGCAGGTGTTCCTGCCCCTCTTCGCCGAGCGCGGCAAAGTGGACGGCTTTCTCAACATCAGCCCAGACACCAGGAAGAAGCCCGAGAAGTTCACCCGCATCGAGGGCAACCTGGAACCCCTCAACCGCACGGGCCGCCTGGTCTTCAACGCCGACCGCAAGGACAACCCGCACATGGCCCGTCTCGCCGAGGAATTCATCCTTCTGACCGAGCAGCTCAAGGCACCCGCCGACGGCGCCGACTGCACCGAGGGCGCCTACTTCATCCTCAACGGCAAGATCCACACGCACGAAATCAACTCCGTCTCTGTGGGGCGAAGGCCCCGCAACCGGAAACGGGTATAACATAACATCAAAAACAACCATCAAAATGACAACATTATGGAAAAGGTTCATGAACTACGTGGCGGTAAAGAGCGCCATCCGTCATGCCGACAGAATGCATCGGTTGACAGGAAAGAGATTCTACGTTATCAAAGCCGCAGGCAGGATACGGGTGTACGACCGAAACAAGATCGACGAGCTCGTTAGGCTCCGCATTTTCCGTAAGGAGATGAAGGATTACCTTAACGTGGTCCGCAATTGCATCTATCACACAAAGTAACCGCCATGTACATATCAGTTGAAGAACTCAGCTCCGGGATCCACTCGGAGGAGCTGGCCGCCATCACCCGCGGTGACGAGACCAAGGCAGCCCAGGCCATAGAGGACGCGATGGCCATGGTGCGCAGCTACCTGTGCGTCCGCTACGACATCGAGGCCGAGTACGCCAAGACGGGGGCAGGACGCGACAGCATGACCGTGAAGCTCGTGCGCGACATCGCCATCTACTACTGCTACGAGGGCTCAAGCCCCGTCAACATGCCTGAGACCCGGCAGAAGTCGTTCGACGACGCTGTGGCCTTCCTGAAGAGCGTCCAGGCCGAGAAAGCCGCCATGCCCGGACTTGTGAGGCTCGACGGATCCAAGGGCAGCAACTATGTGAAATTCGGTGGCAACAGGAAAAGGAGGAACGAATGGCAGTAAAACACAAGAAGGGCGAGCTGCCCAAGAACGGTGTCAACATCACCACCATCAATGTGCGGGTGCCCAACCGCTCCACGCAGGACATCCAGTCGTGGCGAGGGGCCATCGCCGCCTTCGAGAACCAGGTGAACCCCGTCCGCACCTACCTCTATGACCTCTACGAGGACATGGAGCTCGACGGACAGGTGGAGGCCACCTGGGGCAAGCGTTGCGACGCTGTGTTGAATAAGCGCCTCGTGTTCAAGCGCGACGGCGTGGAGGACGAGGATATCGGGAAACTCCTCAACTCGCCCGACATGCGCGTCTTCATCGAGGAGCTGCTGCGCTCCATACTGTACGGCTATACCCTCATCCAGATCAACCGCGTGTGGTTCGACGAGGAAGAGGAACAGTACCGCATCGATTTCGACCTCATTCCCCGCAAGCACGTCCATCCTGAGAAAGGCTTCCAATGCGTCAGCCGCGAGCAGAACATGGCCACACCCGACTTTCTCTTCATGCAGCCGCCTTTGGCCAGTTATATGGTGTGGGCGGGCAAGCCCACAAGCATGGGCATCTTCGCCAAGGTGGCGCAGTATGTCATCTACAAGCGGGGAGGCTTCGGCGACTGGAGCCAGTTCGCCGAGATGTTCGGGATGCCTTTCCGGGAACTCTCATACGATGATTACGACGAGGCCACCCGCATGAAGCTGGAACAGGCCATGGAGGAATGGGGAAGCGCCGGCTACCTCATCAAACCCAAGGGCGCGGAGCTCACGCTTCACGACACAGGGGGCAGCACCTCATCAGCTGAGGTCTATGACCTCCTCATCTCCAAGTGCGACGCCGCCATCTCGAAGATCATCCTAGGCAACACACTCACCACCGAACAAGGCGAGATCGGCAGCCAGGCACTGGGCGAGGTGCACAAGGAGGCCGAGGGCGAGAAGAACGAGAGCGACAAGCTGTTCATCCTCTCCGTGCTGAACACCCGTTTCCGTGCCGTGCTGAAGCGTTTCGGCTTCAACCTGCAGGGCGGCGAGATCATGTACGAGGGTCTGGAGGCCGACTGGGCGAAGCTGCGCGACAAGTGGGACGTCATCAAGGAGATCCGCGAGGTGGTGCCCGTCGATGACGACTACATCTACGACGAGTTCCCCGTGCCCAAACCCGAAAACTACGAGCAGATGAAAGAGGAGATGGACTTGAAACGGGAATTGAACACCATGTTCTACCCGACCGATGGCATCAATGCGTCCGCCGCATCGGATGCGCCCAACAAAAAGCCGGGTAACTTGCTCCGCTACTTGATCTCGTTTTTTCGGAAAAGCTCCCCTAAAGGGAGCGGCATCAAATGGAACAGCCCTCACCAACCAGGCATCGTTTGACGGGCTGATCGACCGGGTGTGGCAGGGCGAATCCGACTATTGGGACACAGAGCTGTTTGAATTCATCTCTAAAGACCTTTTAAACGCCCTTGAAACAGGGTTGAAAAGCCCCAAGGCAAGAGGTGTTGTCAACCAGGGCGGCATCACCTACAACGCCCCGGATGATGCTTTCCGCACCGCATTGGAGCAGAACCTATTCCATTTTTCCGCTGCCAAGACGCTCGCGGAGGTACAGCAGCTCAACCAGGCGTTGCGCGACAGTGATGGCTACGCCGACTTCCGCAAAAGGGCTGATCGCATCACTGGCACCTTCAACACCACTTGGCAGCGCACCGAATACGGTACCGCCATCAACTGTGCCGAAAACGCCAGCACTTACCGTAGGCTCAAAGGAGAGGTGGACGTGTTTCCTTATTGGCAATACTGCACGGTGGGCGACGACCGCGTCCGAGAAGAACATGCCGCCTTGGATGGTTTGATTTTGCACCATAGCGATCCGCTTTGGGACAAGATCTACCCGCCTAACGGATGGAAGTGTCGATGCTATGTGGTGCCCAAGATGGCCACCGATGTCAATGTTTCAGAGCAGTCGCAGCATGACAAGGTGGCCAAGTACATGGAGACCTCTGACTGGAAGGCCGCTGAAGCCCAACACTGGGACATCAACCGCGCCAAGCAGGGGCTTGTTTTCGATGCCAACCAGATGTACATCCGCAAGTTCCCCGACATGGCCGCCTCCTATATGGAAAAGGTGAAGCCCAACCGCTGGGGCCTCGAACCTTCCGTGAAGAAGCTGCAACAGCAGGCCACGGAAACCGCGCTGCAATACACTGGCACCCCCGACCAGTTCTGGGATGCCCACAAGCAGGTGATCGACGGTAGGGAATACCTCGTTGTGAAAGATTATAACGGACGGGAATGGAGGATGGATCGGGAAGCATTTGACGAGCACACCACGAACAAAAGGAAAAACAGAGCCTATCGGACGGTTCTATTAGAGAATGTATTCAATGTTACACTCCATCCAGACGAGGTGTGGTTAGGAAGGACTAACGAAGATATCGGAAACGGCATCAAAGCACTTGACAGCTATGTATTCATCAAACATTATCAAGACCAGTCTATTGCTGTTGCGGGAAAAATTAAGGATGAAAAGCTAATTTTCACTACTTGGTTTCCTGTAAGAGATAAGAATGTAAGGAAAGGGTTATTGATTAAGAAAAGGCAGTGAGTTTATGCGAAACAGTGACCACAATTACTGAGTCTCTCATAATCGCCCCCTGGCTCTGCCTGTACCAACGTTTGTTTTTCTTGTCTCGCATAAACTCTTTGCAAAAATACAAAACTTTTGGATAAAGCAACAAAAAACTGAAAAAATGATAAAAGCAGTCACACGCACACTCTACATCGATGGAAAGCTCATCGAGGAGTACACGCAAGACCCGATGGCCGACAGCGAACTGGCCGACATGGAGCAGATCGCCGCCAGGATGGAATTACTTGAAAGGCCAAAAAAGACCCAAGACAGTGCTGATGTCGGCGATGATGCCGGTAATCTGAGCCGCCCTGTCAGGAAAAGAAGGCCGAAGACTGTCCAACTCAAGCTGAAGCTTCTTCAGGCTGTTTCTAAGATGCTCCTCCTGGGCTGTGAACCCTCCGTGAAGCGCCATGTCATGTGCCTTTACGTTGAGCACAACTTGGAAACCGCCTCCCATGAACCATCTGACACTGCAAAGACCTAACTCCTCGAAATGTTTCAGTATCGCGTCCAGCACTTCCGGAGTCATTCCAAATTCTTCCGACAAACGGTATATGTCAAAATCCTTTTTGATAGTGTCATCTTCCACCAGTTTGTCCAATACTTTGTCTTTAATTGAAGGTGTAATCATATTTATCAAGAATTTAAATAATAGTAAAACACAAAAAATGAAGAAGATCTTAAAGAAAATCAGGGATGCCATCATCTGCATCATCGTGACGCCCGCTGCAGCGATACACATAGCCTATCAAGTTT